>Ga0316600_10000424_pt1 | contig 20872 bp, 15 predicted proteins | sample OWC_soil_day5_CT_FD_207652 | JGI IMG/M metagenome (GOLD analysis project Ga0316600, IMG submission 207652) | Wetland soil microbial communities from Old Woman Creek delta, Ohio, United States - OWC_soil_day5_CT | ecosystem: Environmental > Terrestrial > Soil > Wetlands | place: USA: Ohio... | reverse complement strand
AATGGCAACATTCACTATTAGAGGAAAAAACATTGAAATAACTCCAGCTTTAAAAGAATACGTGGAAAAAAGAGTAGGTAAGGTGACGAAATATTTTGATGCCGTTGGCGAAATTACCGCGCTTCTTACAGTTTGCAAAGGGCGTCATAGTGTAGAGGTTACAGTACATGTTAATGGCATGTTACTTCGTGGCGAAGAGTCTACAATGGACATGTATACTTCCATCGATCTTGTAGTTGAAAAATTAGAAAAACAAATAGAAAAACATAAAACTAAAATAGCAAAAAGACTTCGTGCAGGCAGCTTTAAAGTAGATGCTGTAGCAACTCCGCTGCAACCAATAGGGCAAGTCGGTGTTGATGATTTAGAAGAGTATCCAGTTGTTAAAACAAAAAGATTTGCGGTAAAACCAATGGATATTCAAGAAGCTATTATGCAAATGAATATGATCAATCATGATTTCTTTGTATTTAGGGATGCCGACACAGAAGAGGTCAATGTGGTGTATCGTCGTAAAGATAATCGCTACGGCTTGATTGAACCAGGTGTATAAGTATATAGTATGATAAAATAGAAAGACTCCACGATTTTGTGGAGTCTTTTCATTTTATTGCTGATCTGTTAGATAATTTTTTTGAATCGGTATATAATAAATAGAAAATAAAAATTTAATAAATAGCTGATTTATTTTCTGAGAGCTTTTGACTTATTGATGATAGTTTGATAGAATTCTAAGATAGCCTAATAATGCACGTAAATATATGTGCCAACTCAAGGAGTGATACTGTTTGTTCGGTTTTATAAAGAAATTCTTTGGTGATGATAATGAAAAAGAAATAACACGTATGCGTGAAATTGTTGAGACGATTAATGCTTTAGAGCCTGACCTACAAGGTCTTAGCGATGCATCATTATGCGGCAAAACAAATCAATTTAAACGTAGACTCGAAGAAGGCGAAACCTTGGATGAGCTTTTGCCAGAGGCATTTGCGGTAGTTCGTGAAGCATCTCGTCGTGTACTTGGCATGCGCCATTTTGATGTGCAAATGCTTGGTGGCATTTGTTTACATGAAGGTAAAATTGCTGAGATGCGTACTGGTGAAGGAAAAACTTTGGTTGGTACTTTACCTACATATTTAAATGCGTTAACTGGTAAAGGCGTACATGTGATTACGGTAAATGATTACCTAGCAAAACGTGATAGTGAGTGGATGGGAAAATTATACCGTTTCTTGGGTTTTTCTGTTGGTCTAATCGCCCATGGTCTAGATTTTCCAGACCGTAAACAAGCGTATGCTTGTGATATTACCTTTGGTACGAATAATGAATATGGGTTTGATTATTTGCGTGATAACATGGTCATTTATCAAGACCAAATGGTACAACGTGAGCTTAATTATGCTATTGTCGATGAAGTAGATAGTATCTTAGTCGATGAAGCAAGAACTCCGCTCATCATTTCCGGTCCTGGTGATAAATCTACTGACATGTACAAAATCATGGCAGATGCAGTAAAAGTATTGGTAGAAGAAGTCGATTATACTATCGATGAAAAAGCAAAGGCGGTTCTTCCGAAGGAAGAAGCAGTTGCTAAAATAGAAAAAGCTTTAAATGTAGTCAATTTATATGACAGTGAAAACATTGAAATGTCGCATTGTTTTACGCAAGCATTACGGGCAAAAGCGTTGATGAAACGTGACCGTGATTATGTTGTGCGTGATGGCGAAGTCGTAATCGTTGATGAATTTACGGGTCGTTTGATGTTTGGTCGTCGTTATTCTGATGGGCTTCATCAAGCTATTGAAGCAAAAGAAGGCGTGAAAATTGAACGTGAAAGTCAAACTTTAGCGTCGATTACGTTCCAAAATTATTTTAGAATGTACAAAAAATTAAGTGGTATGACTGGCACGGCGAAAACAGAGGAAGATGAATTTATCAAAATTTATGGACTTCCTGTTATCGTTATCCCAACCAACCAGGACATCGCGCGGATTGATTATCCAGATGTTATTTATAAAACGAAGAGAGCCAAATATAAAGCGGTTGTGGATGCGATTATCGAAGCGCATCGCAAAGGTCAACCAGTTTTGGTTGGTACGACTTCCATTGCCCAATCAGAAGAACTTAGTAAAGTGCTGAAAAAGGGTGGGGTAGCGCATAACGTACTCAATGCAAAATATCATGAGATGGAAGCACAAATTATTTCTGGAGCAGGCCAGCTGGGTGCGGTTACGATTGCAACCAATATGGCTGGTCGTGGTACAGATATCGTGCTTGGCGAAGGTGTAACCGAAATCGGTGGTTTACATATCATCGGGACAGAACGTCATGAAAGTCGTCGTATTGATAACCAATTACGTGGTCGTGCTGGTCGTCAAGGCGATCCAGGATCTTCTCGTTTTTATCTATCATTAGAAGATGAATTGATGCGCTTGTTTGGTTCTGACAACATCGCAACAGTTATGGAAAAATTAGGAATGGAAGAAGACGAACCAATTGAACATAAATTAATTTCTCGTTCGATTGAACAAGCGCAAAAGAAAGTGGAAGGTCGCAACTTTGACATTCGTAAGCATGTGCTTGAATATGATGATGTAATGAACCAACAACGTGAAGTTATTTACGGACAACGCCGTCAAATTTTGATGGGGGATAACTTACGTGAAAATATCATGAATATGATTTATAAAATTATCGATCAAGATATGGATGCGTATGCCAATGAAAAACTGTATCCAGAAGAATGGGAAATAGGCAACTTAATTACAGCTTGCAATGAAATTTTTGCGCCAGAAGGTAGATTGGTGAAAGAGCAGCTTGAAGCCTTGAGCCGCGATGAACTAAAAGAAGAACTTCGTAAGGTGGCTGAAGAAGCCTATAAAGCCCGCGAAACTATCTTTGGTGAAGAGAGTATGCGTGAGCTTGAAAAAGTGGTGATGCTGAAAGTCGTAGATGGCAAATGGATGGAACATTTGGATCATATGGATATGCTACGTGAAGGTATTAATTTACGTGCTTATGGTCAACGTAATCCACTGATAGAATATAAAGTAGAAGCGTATGATATGTTCCAAGCAATGATTGAAGTGATCCAAGAAGATATCGCAAAATTAATGTTTAGAGTGAATATCATTACGCAAGAGCAAAAACCAGAAGATCATCTAGTAAATGCGAAAGAAACCCGTGGCGAAGTGGAAGAAGATACGGATGAAGAAGTAAAGAAGCAGCCACATGTCAATCATGAAACAACAGGACGCAATGATTTATGTCCATGTGGATCAGGGAAAAAATATAAAAAATGTTGCGGACAAGAAAAATAAATTGGTTTTATAAGAGCCTTAGGAGTTGAAAACAATGCTTTTGGAAGATTTAAGAGTACCGATTGTCGAGATTAAAAAAAAGCTTGATGAAATGGGGACTTCACTTTGACATTGCTGGTAAAGAAGCAAAAATAGCCGAACTTGAGTATAAGATGGGTGAACCTAGTTTCTGGGATGATCCAGATAAAGCACAATATACGATGCAAGAGCTAACGGCAGTCAAAGATAGTGTAGTAAAATATAATTCCTTAAATGCGCAGTATGAGGATATGTCGATCCTTTGGGAAATGGGAACAGAAGATAAAGACGAGAGTGTTTATGAGGATGTCAATGAAGCAATCACAGTTGTTAAACAGCAGATCGAGGAGCTCGAACTTGAACTTATGTTATCTGGTGAATATGATGGGAATAATGCGATTTTAACCTTGCATGCAGGTGCTGGCGGAACGGAAGCCCAAGATTGGACACAGATGTTACTTCGTATGTATGTACGGTGGGCGGAACGAAGAAATTTGAAAGTGGAAACGATGGATTTATTGCCAGGTGATGAAGCTGGGGTGAAAAGTGCTACCATCATGGTTTCTGGGCGTAATGCCTATGGGTATTTAAAAGCGGAAAAAGGCGTACATCGCCTTGTGCGTATTTCTCCTTTTGATGCAAATGCACGTAGGCATACATCGTTTTCAGCTTGTGATGTGATGCCAGAAATTGATGATACTGTAGAGATTGATATCAATCCGGTAGATTTACGTGTTGATACGTATCGTGCGAGTGGTGCGGGCGGTCAGCATATCAATAAAACTGATTCTGCGGTTCGTATGACGCATTTACCAACGGGGATTGTTGCGCAGTGCCAGAATCAACGTTCACAGATTCAAAACCGTGAACAATGTATGAAACTACTCAGGGCAAAATTGTTTGAGTTAGAACAAAAAAAACAAGCAGAAGCAAAAGCGGAAATCGCTGGAGACTATCAAGCGATTGAATGGGGGAGCCAAATTCGTTCGTATGTATTCCATCCGTATAATATGGTGAAAGATCATCGGACAAATGCTGAAACAGGAAATACGCAAGCCGTTATGGATGGCGAAATCGATCAATTTATTGAAGCGTATTTAAAATCAAAAGCGAATTAAATGATGGCGATAACAAAGGGGTACGGAATGTTTTTTCCGTTTCCCTTTCTGCTCGTAAGTGGTGATTCGCATAAAATGTTTTGGAGGCGAAACTATGGCAAGACGACTGATGATTATGGGTGGTATCTTCGTACTATTGCTTGCTTTTAGCCAAATATTATTACCGTTCGCTATTTCTGATGTAATAGGAGCAGCGATGACGAAACTGACCAGTGCTGATAAAGTGGAAGCAAAAGCAGAGAAATCACCGGCGATTATGATGTTAGCTGGTAAGTTTGATACCATAAGCGTAAAAGCTACTGGTGCCAAAACAGATAAAATAGTTTTCGATGAATTTGATATAAAATTAAATAATGTTCATGTTGATATGGCAAGTCTAATTCAAAATCGTAGTCTTACTATGAAATCAGTGGATGATGTTACTATAAAAGCAGTCATTTCGGAAGCAGAGCTTGCTCGCACCATTAATCAGACGGTCAAGGGTGCGAAAAATGCTGAGGTTAGTATCACGCCGGAAAAAGTAACGGCAACTAGTAGGCTCTCTATGGGAGGACTAGTCAATGCGAAGGTTATTCTAGAGGGAAAATTTGTTTCCACCGATCATACCATTATTTTTCATACCGAGCATTTTCAGATTGATAATAGTATGATGGGGAAATTTGGTGGAGTATTACTTACGGATATTACGCTCATTGACTTAAAGAAGTTACCGTTTGATGTAACTGTAAAAAATATTTCGTTAGAACAAGGCAAAGCTGTTGTTTATGCCGAGTCACATCGTTAAATAAGTACAGCTAATTAAAAATAGCAAAAATAATTTTGGTTATAAGGTGGAGAAGATGTTGAAGAAATTCAAATATAATCAATGGCTGATTGGCTTTATCGTGATTGGGTTAATAGCTGCTTTGTCAGTAGGTTTTTACCGACACAAAATAGAGGAAAGCAATACAACCGTAGAAATGGTTATTGACTATGAAGGTTTAGTAGAACTGGCGCAAATCGAAGGCTTATCAGTGAATGAGGTCTTCAAAAACGCAAAACAATCAGGGATTACATCACTGGCTGTATATGAAACTACCTTGAAAAAGTTAGCAGAAAACGGCAAAGTGACAACGACTGCTGGTGCTGACTTGATTAAAAATTATAATAATGGTACGCTAAGTGATCCTGCTTGGCGTACGCTAGTGAGCAATGGTAGTGTCAATGCGGATAATATTTATTTGACTAGCCTGCAACCACAAATTTTTGCCGAAGTAAAAGCAGATTTAATCAGACGACTTGGGGAAAATCGGGTACAGTCAATTAAAGTGGGGGCTGTTGAAGTCGTTGCAGTAAAGGCAAATTATGAAAAAGCAATGAAATTGAATTTGGGCATGCCAACGGATGAAATGAAAGCAGTGAATGATGCTGGTTTTTATGTTGTTGCTCGTCCAAGTAATTATGCGAAGGTAACGGAAGAGGACATTCAATCTGTTTTTGATCGTTTAGATGGTTTCAAAATCTCTGATGTGATTTTTTCCGGTGAAGAGATTCTTGGGGCACCTAAAAATGTCAAAGATACGGCGCCTCTATTTAAAAGCAGAGACTATACTTTAGGGATGATTGAGCATCCCTTGCAATTGCAGTTTTTTAAACAAGAAGGTTTAATGGAATTGGCAAAAGATCTTGAGTATAAAGCGGCGCGCGTGTACTCTATTCCTAAAGATGAACAACCGAAGTTGAAAGTCGCTGAAGCGGTAGAACGCTGGGGAACCACGGACGAAGAACGCAATATTAGAATCAACTTACTTCGCACATATGAAAAACCAGAAGGCACAATGAGTTTATTCGAAACGAATATGAAGTACTTTGCTGATACTACGAAAGAGTTAAAAAACAAAGGCTTTTCAATAGGCAAAGCGGGTACCTATGAAAATTATTATCCAAGTCCATTCCTCCTTATTTTAATTACGCTTGGTGCAGCGGCAGCAGGGGTACTGTATGTATCACTAGTATATCCATTTAAAGAACGTTATCAATATCTGTTAATGGCTTCTATTTCGATCGTTTTGGTGACACCGATTCTACTAGGACATGGGAATACGGTACGTAGTGTGGTAGCCTTGGCAAGTGCGAACTTATTTCCAGCTCTTGCGGTGATTTGGCAGCTTGATCGTTGGCGCGAAAATGAGTTTGATGCAAAGACTCCAATAATAAAAATAATGCTTACGGGTGTAGTATTATTGTTGACAACGGGCGCATTGGCTTTCATTGGTGGTGCCTATGTTGGTTCGGTACTTGCCGATGTCGAATATTTACTCGAAGTAAATATTTTCCGCGGGGTAAAGTTGACGTTTATTATGCCGATTGTGTTAGTAAGTTTAGCTTTTCTAACACGCTTTAATCTATTTGAGGGCAAAGATTACTCTGGTAACCTTTGGACACAAATCAAAAGAATACTAAATACGCCAATCTATGTGAAATCTTTGGTCGGGTTTGGTATAGCAGCAGTTGTAGCATTCATTTTTATCGGTCGTTCTGGTCATACGGCTGGTATTCCAGTTTCTGTGACTGAACTTAAGTTTAGAGCCTTTTTAGAACAGGCATTGTATGCTAGACCGCGTTCGAAAGAATTGTTAATTGGGCATCCTGCGTTCATGCTAACGGTCTTGGCAGTTTATAAAAAATGGCCAAGAATATTATTTTTTATTTTAGTTATTGTAGCGACTATTGGACAAGGTTCGTTGGTAGAGACGTTTTGTCATTTACGCACCCCGATCTTTATGTCCTTTATGCGCGGTGTGGGGGGCTTGATATTTGGTGCAGGTGTAGGTGTGATTGCAATGCTTGCAGCACATTTCTTATACAATCTATCTTCCTATATAGGGAGGGATACGACGAAACATGAGTAGTATTGTAGTTTCTGGCTATTATGGCTTTAAAAATGCTGGTGATGAAGCCATGCTAGCCGCTATGATAGAAGTGTTGTCGGATTTAGAGCCTACTGTAAATATTACGGTTATTTCTGCAAATCCTGAAGATACTAAACATAGACATGGTGTAAAAGCAGTATATTGGCTGAATTATATGCAAATAGCCAGAGCATTGAAACATAGTGATTTATTAATTAGCGGTGGCGGTAGTTTATTGCAGGATGTAACGAGTGGGCGAAGCTTGTATTATTATATGAGTATCTTGTTTTTAGCGAAATCGCTTGGTACGCCGGTGATGCTCTACGCGCAGGGAATTGGCCCAATCTGCGGTCAATTTGCCCGCAAAGCGATGCAATACATCGGGAATATGGTCGACTTGATTACGGTACGAGATTCTGGCTCTTTGCAAGAACTAAAAGAATTAGCTATTGATAAGCCAGCGATTCATGTCACTGCCGATCCGGTCCTTGCGATTCATCCAGTCGATAAGCAAATTGGTAGAGCAATTCTAAGGCGACATGGTCTCGAAGGTGCGAAGAATCTGGTGGGAATATCAGTACGCGAATGGCGGGAATGGAAACATTATAAAGATATATTGGCTAAAATCACGGATAAGATCGTCACTGAACTAGATGCAAGAGTTGTTTTTCTCCCCATGCAATTTCCCGAGGATGTTGAGACAGCAAAGGTGATTGTGAGTTGTACACAGCATTCAGCGGTGGTACTGGATGATGAATATACAACCAGTGAGCTATTATCTATCGTCGGTAATTTGGATTTATTAATTGGTGTTCGCTTACATGCCCTCATTTTTGCTGGTGTTATGGGCGTGCCAATGATCGGAATGTCGTATGATCCTAAAATTGACCGTTTTTTAACCTCCATTGGTCAAGAGGTTGTAGGTAATCTAGAAAACATTACCGTGGATAAAATGATGGCAAGTATTCATGAAAAATGGCAGGATAAAAAGGTGTTTAATGAAAGTAATGCAGTATTACTTTCAGGTCTTCGGAATGATGCCTTTAACAATGCAGAACTTGCAATTGATTTAATCGCAAGTCGTAAATCTATGAGGTGAACAGTGTGCAAAAAAAAATCAGACAGTATGTAGGAATGACACTTGGTATATTCATTACTGCTGTTGCAATGAACTTATTCTTAATTCCCCATAAGATTGCAGCAGGTGGTATTGGTGGTGTAGCTACGGTACTGCATTACTTATTTGATTTTCCCGTTGGGCTCATCATGCTTCTCTTTAATATTCCGATTTTTATCGTTGGTTTAAAAATCTTAGGGACGCGTTATGGGATTAACACTTTGTACGGGGCAATTATGTTGTCTGTATTTATTGATATTACAGGAAAATTTACGCCAGTCGTTACGGAAGATATTTTGCTCAATTGTCTTTATGGTGGCGTCATGGTTGGCGTTGGGATGGGACTCGTATTTCGGTTCAAAGGTAATACGGCAGGAACAGCACTCCTAGCAGCAATCTTAAATAAGCTATTTCATATCAGTGTCGGACAAGCCTTACTCATCGCCGATGGTTGTGTGGTTGCTTTTGCTGGGATAGTTTTTCAAAGTCCAGAACTAGCCCTCTACGCAACAATTGCGATTTTTGTAACCTCGCAAATTATAGATTTAGTTCAAGAAGGACCTGCAACGAGTAAATCTTTCTTGATTATGGCTGAAAACCCTGGAGAGTTAGCGGATAAAATTTTTCAAGAAATTGACCGTGGTGTTACGTATCTACAAGGACGGGGTGGCTACACAGGGCAAAGTCGCGAGATGTTGTTATGTGTAGTAAATACGAGTGAAGTAACACAGTTAAAGGAACTGATTGTGCAACATGATTCAAAAGCTTTTATCATCGTCAATGATGCGCATGAGGTTTTTGGTGAGGGTTTTACCAGTTATGAACGTAAGAAAAATATAAAATGATCGAACGGATAAAGTGGCTCTTAGATGCATAGGCATGTAAGGAGCCACTTTTTTGCGCGTAACAATCTCTTGAAATTTAAGGAGAGTATTATGATTTTTTTTGGTAAAAAAATTTATAAACGGGTTGCTGTTTTATGTATTACGGCAATCGCGTTATTAAAATTGCATGCGACGTTTACCATGTTTATTTCTATGCTCGTGTCGATCGTGTGTTATGCCTTGCCCTTTGACCTTTCTTTTGCCATTGGTTTTGTGTTGTTGCTATTTGCCCATGAGTTTGGGCATGTGCTTGCGTCGCGGGTAGTGGGGCTTCATACATCACCACCGATTTTTATTCCTTTTTTAGGGGCAATGGTTCATTTAAAACAACAGCCAGTCAATGCGAAAATGACGGCAAATATTGCAATTGGTGGGCCAGCGATGGGCGCTTTGAGTGCACTTCTGTGTATTGCGTGCTATTTCTGGACAGATGAGCGCATATTCTTAATCCTAGCGTATGTAGCTTGTATTTTAAATTTATTTAACCTGATTCCTAGCGAGCCCTTAGATGGTGGAAAAATTATCGTGGCGATTTCTCCTTATCTTTCTTGGATTGGTACACTGATCATTGGTGTATTATTTTTTTATACGTATAATATCGTTATTTTTATTATTTTTAGTTTTTCGGTGACGCGGTTATGGAGGTTAAGTAATACCGATTATACAGAATATTACTATCAAATTCCTACCAAAGTAAGATGGCTTGTTTTTAGCTGGTATGTTGGTTTGATTGCTGTTTTAGGGATTGCAACTGTCCATATTGGGGAATTACTAAGATAGGGGTTATCTTATAAAATTTTATACCTCTGAAAAAAAGGTTTTTGGACAAAAATGTCTAAAGATATAACGTTATAAAGTAATTTGTAGTTTTTTGAATTAAGGGGGTTTGGTCATCGTTGATACATATGAGTGAAGTTTCAAAAGTGTATGAAAATGGTTCATCCGCATTGAATAATATCAATATTGATATAGAAAAAGGTGAGTTCGTTTTCTTAGTTGGTTCGAGCGGTGCGGGAAAATCTACTTTTATTAAAATGATTTTTCGCGAAGTATTACCATCCAAGGGACAGTTAATCATCAATGGTCGCAATATCATGACAATGAAAGAGGAAGAGGTTCCATATTTAAGACGTGGTTTAGGAATTGTTTTTCAAGATTATCGTTTACTGCCTGATAAAAACGTTTATGAAAATGTGGCTTTTGGTATGCAAGTAATCGAAGCACCACGTCGTGAAATGCAAAAACGTGTAAATAGCGTTCTAGAATTGGTTGGGCTTAGAGATAAGTTAAAAAGTCTACCATCCCAATTATCAGGGGGAGAACAACAAAGAGTAGCGATTGCCCGGGCGATTGTCAATAGCCCGATGATTGTGATTGCCGATGAACCTACGGGAAACTTAGATCCAGATACATCATGGGAAATTATGAAAATATTTGAACGTATCAATAAATCTGGTACGACCATTGTTATGGCAACCCATGATAAAACCATTGTGGATGCTATGCAAAAAAGGGTTATTGCAATTGAAGATGGCTGTATTATCCGTGATGAAGTGAAGGGAGCATACGGCTATGAAGATTAGAACCTGGGAATATTTTATCCGTGAAGTGTTTGTTTCTTTGAAACGTAACAATTGGATGACATTTGCATCGATCAGTACAGTGGCCTTGTCACTGTTAATTTTAGGCTTATTTTTGATTATTGTTTTAAATTTGAATAATATGGCGACATCTCTAGAATCTCAGGTACAAATTAACGTGTATTTAAAAGATGAGTTATCTGAGAAAAAGATGGAAGATATCGGTCAGAAGATAAAAAAATTACCTGGTGTGGAAGAAATAAAGTTCGTTAGCAAAAAAGAAGCGATGGAACGATTTAAAGAACGTCTAGGCGATCAACAAACCTTGCTTACAGCACTCGGGGAATCAAATCCATTGCCAAATGCCTTTGAGGTTAAGCTGGGCGCTCCAGAACAAGTAAAAGCAGCGGCCAATTTGATCAATGAATATGAGGGCGTTGAAAATGCAAAATTTGGACAAGATGTCATCGATCAATTATTTGAGTTAACGAAAATGATTCGAATTTTTGGTTTTATCATTATTGTGTTTTTGGCCTTAGCGACCATTTTTATTATTTCAAATACCATTCGGTTAACGGTATTTGCCCGGCGCAAAGAGATTGGTATTATGAAGTATGTTGGGGCAACAGATTGGTTTATTCGTTGGCCATTTTTAATGGAAGGCATGGTGCTTGGTTTATTAGGTTCCGCAGTTGCAACATTTGTACTTCGTAATTCTTATGGTGCCGTTGTCGCAAAAATTTATGATACATTGACTTTTTTACCGCTCATTCCTGAGCAACCATTTTTAAATAATATTAGTATTTTAATGGTTGTTGTTGGTACTGCTATTGGGGCACTTGGTAGTACGATTTCGTTAAAACGGTTTATGAAGGTATAAGGAGAGTTTTTAGTGAATAATTTAAAGCGTTATTGGGTTGTGGCAACTGCGCTCTTAGTGCTAAGCTCTTTTTCCATAACCGTTTTTGCTAGTTCTCTCGACGAGAAACTTAGTAATATCCAGAGTCAGATGTCTGATCAAAAAAATAAAGCGGCAGAAGCGCAAAAACAAGTGGAAAGTGTATCTGATCAACTACGTTTGATACAGCAAGATTTACAGACTGCCAAGGATGAATATAAAGCCATTCAAAAGCAATCTAAAGATACAGAAAAAAAAATTGATGAAAATAAAGACTTATTAGCAAAAGCGGAAAAAGAGTTGGCCTCGCGGATGAAGATTCTGGAGAAACGCATTCGTGATATTTATAAAAATGGTCAAATCAGTTACGTTGATGTATTATTTGGTGCTAAAGATTTTAATGATTTTATGACCCGAATGGATTTACTTAAACGCATTATTAAACATGACTATGATTTGATTATCAAAATTCAGGATCAACGTAAGACCATTTTAGAAAAGAAAGCAGAATTAGAGCGTGATCAAGCAGCGTTGAAAGAGCTTGAAAAAAATGCCGAGTTAAAGAAGAAAGAAATAGAAGTGAGCAAGGCGAAGCAAGAAAAGGTATTGGATAAAATGTCCAATGATCGTGATACTGCTGAACGTGCTTATCAAGAATTAGTGGAAGCATCCAGACAAGTTGAGCAAATGATTCGGCAAAGTAGATATCAAGTGAGTGGAGTAAAAGGCAGTGGTAAATCTACTGGTACGATGATTTGGCCAATTGATGGACCAATTACCTCTCCATTTGGTTGGCGTACCCATCCTATTTTTGGTACTTCTACATTTCATAGTGGAATAGATATTGGTGGTGATTATGGTATGCCAGTCGTTGCTGCTGATGGTGGGGTTGTCATTTATGCCGGCTGGATTAGCGGCTATGGCAATGCGGTGATCATTGACCATGGCAATGGAATATCTTCTCTTTATGGACATAATCAGAGTTTAGTGGTGAGTGAAGGGCAATCGGTCTCACAAGGGCAACTAATCTCATATTGTGGTTCTACGGGGAATTCAACTGGACCACATGTACATTTTGAAGTCAGAGAAAATGGTTCGCCGGTGAATCCATATAATTATTTAAGGTAGTATAAATAGAGTGTTTTTGGCATACGTTATAGCAATGTAGGAGAACCAAAGGCGATAATAAATAATAAAAAGCAGCAGAGTGTTATAATGATGAGTGTAAGTAACATTCTGTTGCTTTTATTGCAGTGAATAGAGGTGGAAAAATGAGCAAGAAAAAGTTAATAATTGGATCGTTTTTTTTAGTGTTTATGACGATGTTTTCGACATTGATTGGTGTTTATTATGTGCTTGGATTAAGCCAATTTAAAATTGGGGATACCGTTCGTTTTTTGCATGCACTACGTTTTGTTGATAGTCAATTTGTCAATGAAGTCGACGATAATAAACTCATTACGGGAGCAATTTCGGGGATGATGGCTTCGCTAGGCGATCCTCATTCGGTTTATTTGGATCCACAAATGTATAAAGAGCTGATGAGTCATACCGAAGGTTCTTTTGGTGGTGTAGGGATTGTCATGGGCGTGAAAGACAAGATGCTGACTGTGGTTGCACCAATTGAAGGTACGCCTAGTTTTCAGGCTGGTATTAAAAGCGGTGATAAGATCGTAAAAATTGACGGTGAAGATACCAAAGATATCGCAGTGGATCAAGCCGCAAATAAAATTCGTGGGGAAATTGGTACGGAAGTCACGTTGACCATTCATCGTGACGGAGAAGAAGATAAAGAGTATGTGTTAAAGCGTTCGAATATCGAAATTAAAACAGTGGCAAGTAAAATGCTTGACAATAATGTAGGTTATATTCGAATTTCTACATTCAGTGAGCATACTGGCAAAGACGTTGATAAAGCTTATAAAGAGTTAGAAACACAAGGAATGAAAGCAATTGTACTTGATTTGCGAGATAATCCAGGTGGATTGCTAACGAGTAGTGTTGAAGTTGCCAATAACTTCATTCCCAAAGGCACAGTCGTTTCTACAGTAAAACGTGATGGTACCAGAGAAGTGCTGAGTGCGACAAAACTTGATGCTGTGAAATATCCAGCAGCAGTTCTTGTAAATGGTGGTAGTGCCAGTGCTTCAGAAATTGTATCTGGGGCAATTCAAGATACTGGTTCAGGTACGATTGTTGGTACGACATCTTATGGGAAAGGTTCCGTGCAAATCGTTATGCCAATGTATGGTGGCGATGCATTAAAATTAACCATTGCCAAATACTATACGCCAAATGATCGATCCATTGATGGGATTGGGATTCAACCTGATGTTGTTGTAGAACCAAATGGAACAACGGATAATCAATTGGAAAAAGCAATTGAGGTAGTGAAAAGTAAATTATAAAAAATAGCCAGTATATGTGAGGTATATATACTGGCTATTTGTGCGTAAATTCGATAAAATATAACATGAGTATTTTCTATAAATGGATGTGGGTGAAGATATGGAAGAAGTAAAGCAAGAACTAGGCGAAAAAGAGTATCAGTTAGGAATGGAATTACTTACAGATTGCCAACGTGATTTTCAAGAAGTTACGTATATCGAGGCAATAGATAGCTTAATTGAAGCGTTTACCGCAAAATATAAACGTACAGAAATATTGGATTTATTGGAAGAAATTATTTATCGTCCCAACGTAGCAGGCATGCGAAGTAATTATGAAAGTAATGTGAATTCTTTAGGAAAAATCTATGCTTGTATACCGAAGTTTGAGGATTTAGATTTTTTGATATTGCCAGTGACAAAGGATTATTATCGTACTTATTCTAAAAAAGAAAGTGAATTTAAAGCTAAAAATGGAATTATTATACAAAACGATGAGCTTTGGACGAAACTTATAATAGGTAGCAAAGAAGAGATTTTAGACGCGGAATTTATTGCCGAATTAGAACAAAAAGAAAATGATGCAATGGCATTTATTTTATATCAAGAAATTTATGATGTTTTAGTAAATGATAAACAAGATGAACGTATTTTAGCAAAAATCAAAGTATATCATGTATTGCGTCCAAGTTGTGAAAAATATGATTGGATGTTAGGTAAATATTATTATAAGCAAAAAGCTTATACGAAAGCAAAGGAATACGCTTTAAAAGCGCATAAAGTTCGTAAGTTTAATTTTGATATTTGCATGTTGCTAGGTGATATTTATTTTGCTTTAGGCAATTATATGGATGCTATATTTCAATTTGTTTTAATGGCAAAAGTAGGGAAAAGTAAAATGCCAGTAGATATATCACCTAAGATTCGAGTTTGTATACAGGCTGTGAGAACTAAACAACCCGAAAAATTAGAAAAATTAAAGAAACAAATAGCGTTAGCATTGGCAAAACCCAATGTATTTCCTATAATTTCTAAAATGCAATTATTGGAAAATGGTGATGTAAAGGAAGATTCATGTGAATGTTTTAGGGGATTTTTAAAAGATGAAGGTGAATACCAATTTTTTATAGGCTTATATAATGAACAATATGAGTTTGATTTACATACGATGCAGCTTGAAATCCTAGCAGAACATTTTGAAAAACATCATTTTTTCTCTGGAGCATTGCAACAACATATTTATTATGACCTTATAAAGGTGAAAATGAAAAATAAAGAGAGTTATAAAAAAACAGATGTGCCATATATTTTACCAATAGCTCCAACAGAACATGATCAGTGTATTAATTTTAATCAAAGAACAAATGATTCTAAAATTAATTTGGGAAAATATGAATTTTCTTATTTCCGTATTGATGGAGATACAAAAATTTCATCAAATAGTGCTATTCTCTTTGGCAAACCTATCCGTTTGCAACATAGTCCGAAACGTAAAAAGCTAGTATTAAATATTCTTGTGGATGCTTTAACCTTTAGTGTAATGAAGCAAGAAGACTATCAACATATTCCTAATATTATGAAATTTTTCTCGGCGGGTGTTATTTTTAACCATAACTATACCCCGTCTGAATGGACTTATCCATCTTTTGCGGCTATTCAGACAGGTAGGATGCCTAATCAAACACAAATTTTTCATCCGAAGGGAATGGCGCAAATTGATCCTGACTATAAAACTACAGCGGAATATTTAAATGAATTGGGCTATCATTGTACGAATATTATGGGTGGCATAGATGGTGTGTTTAATAATATTAATAAAGGATTTGAACGTGTTATCGCCAGCTATTTTAAAAAATCTTATATTGGAGTAGAGAGAACAATACAACATCTGGAAGCATTTAAAGAAACGGATAATTTTATTCATTTACATGTAGATGATGTACATCCAATCTATGGTTCTAGATATAATGTGGGAATAAAGACACAGACAAGTTTGCCGATCAATGAGCGTTGTAATATATCGGATGAGAAGAGTGTCAGAGCAGGGCATACAGCCTTAAATATGAGGCAATATTGGCAAGGATTGCGTAATGTTGATCGTTCATTAGGATATTTATTTGATTTTATCCAAGAAAATTATCAAGAGGATGAGGTCATTGTTACATTATGCTCGGATCATGGAGTACCGATTTTTTCAGAGAATCAATTTCCTATGAGTGATTTTCAGACGGGAACAGCACTAATGGTAAGAGGTGCTGGAGTACCTAAACTCGGAGTTGTAGAAAATGAAGTTACCAACACAATTGATTTACATTCAATTATGGGGCATTTGCTTGGCTATCAAGTGGATGAGCAAGGAATAGATAGTCGATTGCCCAAAGCTTTTGGTGGAAAAGGCAGGGAATATGCAATTAGTAATACACTTTATCCAGGTCAAGTCTACCGTATGGGGATAAGAGATTTAAATTATGCTTTTTGTATGGACACTTGTTATTCAATGACTTACGATGGACGTGTTAATATGGAAAAAATAAAATATCAGATATTTAAACGAAATCAGAAAGAAGACCAAGTTATTTTTGATGAAGAGTTAGCAAAGAAATATTTAAAGATCGCAAATAATTTTGCAAAAGGCATGCATGATCCAGATTTTATAGAACGACTTTAATTTAAGAGATTGAGTTTTTACGATATGAAAGAGAAAGTTATTATATGTTCATAATGGAGAGGATCGTTATATGAAACAAGGAACAGTGTATTGGATTACAGGATTAGCTGGTGCGGGAAAAACAACAATTGGTAAAATGTTTTATGGAGAATTAAAACAAAAAAAAGCAAATGTTGTATTATTTGATGGGGATACTTTACGAGATGTTTTTGAACATACGGGATATTCGTATCAAGATCGATTAAACATAGTAAAAAGGCATTTACGCTTGGCTGATATGTTGGTAAAGCAAGAGATTGATATTGTTTTTTGTACCATAGCAATGTTTGATGAAATTAGGGAATGGAATCGTTCTCACTTTGAAAATTATAAAGAAGTTTATTTAGATGTACCTATGGCAGTTTTAAGAAAACGTGATCAAAAAAATTTATATAGCAGTGCCGAAAGCGGAAAAATTAAGGATGTCGTTGGTGTTGACATAACAGCAGAAAAACCTAAAAATCCTGATATGACTATCTTAAATGATGGTAGCAAAACTCCAGAAAAAATTGTACAGGAAATATGGGATACTGTATGTGTGAAACCTTTTGACGAAATCTGAGGTGAAAGAAAATGCAGATGGAAAAGTTTATTGATTACTTATATCGTATAACAGAAAAACCTATTTTTTGTGGAGTACCTGATTCACAATTGAAGCCGCTTTGTAATTACTTGATGAAAAATTATGGAATATCATCGCAGCATATTATTGCAGCAAATGAAGGAAATTGTACGGCAATTGCAGCCGGCTATTATTTGTCTACAGGGAGAATTCCGGTCGTGTACATGCAAAATAGCGGTATTGGAAATGTTATTAATCCGATTGCTTCCTTATTAAATGATGAGGTTTATGCGATTCCTTGTATTTTCATTGTAGGTTGGCGAGGGGAACCTGGTATCCATGATGAGCCGCAACATATCTATCAAGGGAAAGTAACTGTTAAATTATTAGAAGATATGGATGTGAAAACTTTTATTCTTGGGAAGGAAACAACGGACGAAGAGCTTGCAGATAATATGGAAAAAGTACAAAAGTTATTAAAAAAAGGGAAAAGTATAGCTTTTGTTATAAAAAAAGGCGCATGGTCATATGCAGAAAAAGTAGAGTATAAGAATGATTATTTAATGTATCGTGAAGAAATCATTGAAAATGTTGTACAGGCAGCTGGAGAAGATATTATTGTTTCAACAACTGGAAAGGCATCAAGAGAGCTATTTGAAATTAGGGAAGCTAAAGGGCAACCACATCAGGCGGATCTTTTGACAGTGGGATCAATGGGGCATAGTTCTTCAATTGCATTGGGAATAGCATTAAATAAAGTTAAGCAAAAAATATGGTGTATTGATGGTGATGGAGCAGCACTTATGCATTTAGGAGCTATGGCGGTTATTGGTAGTCATCAACCCCATAATTTGATTCACATTCTAATCAATAATGAAGCACATGAAACTGTGGGAGGAATGCCTACAGTTGCTAAAAACATAGATTTTACACAAATTGCTTTAGGATGTGGTTATCAAAAAGCAGTTTGTGTAAAAGAGATATCAGAATTAGTTACTGCACTTGGACAAGCTAAAAATGGTAACGAACTCACTTTTATTGAGGTAAAAGCTCAAATTGGTGCAAGAGATGATTTGGGAAGACCAACGATAAAGGCTGTCGATAATAAAAAGAATTTCATGCAATATATAAAGACATTGGATTAATTGCGGGCAAGAAGAAGTTTATAAATATACACTTAATTTAGTGTGGCGACTAAATTTGAGGAGCGGTTAGAAAAATGAAAGCAGTTATTTTAAATTCGGGAATTGGAAAACGCATGGGAAAAATTACTTCTGAATCGCCTAAATGCATGTCTGAATTGGGTGATCGTGATACAATTTTGAGTCGGCAATTGAAAATACTCAAAATTGCAGGGATAGAAGAAGTTGTTATAACGACAGGACCATTTGAAGAAAAGTTAATAGAGTATTGTCATACTTTACAATTAGATTTAAAGTTTACTTTTATAAAAAATCCGAGATTCCAAGAAACGAATTATATTTATTCACTGTACATGGCAAAAGCATATTTAGAAGGAGATCTTCTGCTGTTGCATGGAGATTTAGTTTTTGATGAGAAGGTATTGCAAGATATTTTAACAAGTGAGTATAGTTGTATGGTAACCAGTACAGAGGCTGCATTGCCTGATAAAGATTTTAAAGCTGTAATTGAAGATAATGCAGATGGAATACAGGTAATCAAAAAAATTGGCGTTGAGTTTTTTGAACAGGCAATTGCCGCACAGCCATTATACAAATTAAAAAATACTGAGTTGCTTGCATGGAAGGAAAAAATAATAGAATTTTGCGAGCAGGGTAATGTTTTATGTTATGCAGAAAATGCTTTTAATCAAATTTCCGATAAATGTTGCATTGTTCCTGTTGATGTTGGCAATTTGGTATGTGAAGAAGTCGATACAGAAGAAGATTTGAGAAGGGTTGTTCGAAAATTGAAAAATCATGATAAAAAAGTTGTTTATATGTGTTTTAGCACAGATATTATTCATGGAGGTCATATTCGTATTATCCAAAAGGCAGCGCAGTTGGGTAAAGTGATCGTTGGTGTTCTTTCTGATGAAGCAGTAGCAAGTTATCGTAGATTTCCATTGCTATCTTTTGAAGAAAGAAAAGAATTAATTGCTGGAATTGCTGGTGTTGATGAAGCAGTAGAACAAAAACATTTAAGCTATGCAGAAAATATTCGTCATTATAAGCCGGATTATGTTGTTCATGGGGATGAATGGAAAACTGGACTGCAAAAACCAATTCGTACAGAAGTTCTTCAAGTATTAGAAGAATATCAAGGCAAGTTAATTGAATATCCGTATAGCAAAAATGAAATGTATGCTGCATTAGAATCTCATTATAGAGAACAATTACATTTGCCGGATATACGACGTGGTCGGTTGCGAAAATTATTGGAAATGAAACCTTTAGTTAATGTGATTGAAGCCCATAGTGGTATTACTGGATTAATTGCAGAAAAGACAACGATTTTGCAAGAAGGAAGAACTTATCAATTTGATGCCATGTGGGTATCAAGTTTATGTGATTCAACATCGAAAGGTAAACCGGATATTGAATTAGTTGATATGTCATCAAGATTTATGACAATTAATGAGATTATGGAAGTTACGACGAAACCGATTATTCTTGATGGTGATACTGGCGGTCTGACAGAACATTTTGTTTATACAGTCAAAACGTTGGAAAGAATGGGTGTATCAGCAGTCATTATTGAAGATAAAGTAGGGTTAAAAAAGAATTCGTTATTTGGAACAGAAGTAGAACAAGTGCAAGACTCTATTGAACATTTTTGTGAGAAAATTCATTTGGGAAAAAGGGCACAGAAAACGAAAGAATTTATGATTATAGCACGGATTGAAAGTTTGATTTTGGAAAAAGGAATGGAAGATACATTAGCACGGGCCTTTGCGTATATTAAAGCAGGTGCCGATGGAATCATGATTCATTCACGTAAGAAATCACCTGATGAAATTTTTGAATTTGTTAAACAGCTTAGAGAAAAAGATAAAATTACACCAATTATTGTAGTACCTACGTCCTTTAATACAGTTACAGAAAGCGAATTTGCAGAGCGTGGCATTAATCTTGTTATTTATGCAAATCAATTGATTCGCAGTGGTTTTCCGGCAATGCAGAAAACGGCTAAATTGATTTTAGAAAATCACCGTGCAAAAGAAGCAGATGATTTGTGTATGTCCATAAAAGAAATATTGACGTTGATTCCAGAGGAGTAAAAAGTTCCTATGGAAAGAGGTGTGAAATGAATTTTAATGCAATGTGTAGTACCGAGATTGTGTTTACGGGACTTGCTGAAGCTCAAAATAGATTGCTGCATTGTGAAGCGCAACATGTTGTTTTCATTGCAAGTGCTGGAGCAGTTGAA
>Ga0316600_10000422_pt1 | contig 20906 bp, 15 predicted proteins | sample OWC_soil_day5_CT_FD_207652 | JGI IMG/M metagenome (GOLD analysis project Ga0316600, IMG submission 207652) | Wetland soil microbial communities from Old Woman Creek delta, Ohio, United States - OWC_soil_day5_CT | ecosystem: Environmental > Terrestrial > Soil > Wetlands | place: USA: Ohio... | reverse complement strand
AGAAGTAGTCCCTGGTGACGGACATAAGCGGAAGGGCTGCTAAAGGATGCTGCCACCACATGGATCAGCGGAATCATCACAGCTGCCATCAGTACAAACATTAAAACTACATTAAACAGATCGAAGAGCTGTTCGCTTCTGCTCACCCGGATTCGGGTGCCTGATTTATACTTTTTCATATTCTGTCTCCTTACCATAACCCATTGCCGCTGGCTTTTTTACTCAGCCGGTTGGTGATTGTAACTAACAGAAAGCTGATCACACAGTTAAAGAGCCCTACTGCCGCACTGTAGCTGTATTGAGCATCAATCAATCCTTTTCGGTATACAAAAGTATTGATGACATCTGCCTTTTCATATATCATTGGGTTATATAAAAGCATAATTTTTTCATATCCAACATTGAAAATCTTGCCCATTTTTAAAATCAGCATGATGGTGATGGTCGGAAGCAGACAGGGGATAGTAATATATAGTACCTGCTTCAGCCGTCCTGCACCATCCACTTTTGCCGCGTCATAGAGTTCCTGGTCAATACCGGAAAGAGCAGAAAGATAGATAATTGAATTCCAGCCTACGGTAGCCCAAAGTTCTGATGTTATGTAAATGGGCAGAAAATTATTGACACTGTTTAACATGGCTTCGTGTTTGATTCCGAATAACCGGCTTAAAATAACTGTAATTCCGCCGCCTGAGCTGGTCAGTTTTAATATCATTCCGCATATAACCACCGTAGAAATAAAATGGGGAATATAAGTGACAGTCTGAACGACCTTGGAATACCGCTTGTTTTTCAGTTCATTAATGAGTAATGCCAGAATTACCGGCGCTGGAAATGTCATCAGATCAAACAGACTGATACGAATGGTATTAATCAGCAGACGGCCGAAATAATAATCCGAAAAGAAATTTTTGAAATGTTTCAGTCCCACAAACCGGCTCCCAAAAAATCCTCTCGCCGGCTTATAATCCATGAATGAAATTGATAAACCGAACATAGGGCCGAACTTAAAGATTAGATAATATATAATCACCGGCAATATCATCAGATACAAGGTCCAGTTGCGTTTAAAATCCTTTACTGCCCGTTCCTTAAAGGTGAGCCTTACTGCCCCCTGAAAACTTCCTGCCTGCACCGGGAGTTCTTTCGTATTCTTATTAAAATATCCCATGTTTTTATCCCTTCCCAGTTAAAACTTCTACCGCAGCTCCTGTCTTTCCGGACTGATATACCGCTTCCATAAGCTTTACCATCTTCATTGCTTCTTCCGCGCTTACCGGAAAAGTTCTCCCTGTCACCACGCATTCATAAAAGTCCCGGATCAAAATCCCATGTCCGCTTCCCCAGTAATCCTTTCCCAGGACAGAACCTGAGGTATAATCCTCACTTGTGACTATGCCGTCTGCTTCTGTAACTACCTGATTTCCTTCCAGCTTTAAACTGCCTTTGCTGCAGATAATCTCCAGTTCCACAGGAGCGTTTTTTACATAGCAGTTAGTTGCATAGAAGAGAAGGCGCTCCCCATGTTCTCCAGTCATAAGCAGATCCGCCGTATCCTCCACCTCAATAACTGATTTCAATCGTTTGGTGGAGATATCCGCCTGGACTTTCTTTATGCCGCAGGTCAGCCACTGGAGTAAATCCAGAGTGTGAATGGCCTGATTAATCAGTACACCTCCGCCTTCGCTTTCCCACCGTCCCCTCCACGGGGAATTTTCGTAGTATTCCGGCTTCCTGTTCCAGGTTACCTGGGCTCTTGCCCCAAGAAGAGTACCAAGCTTTCCCGAATCCATCATCTGCTTTAAGTAAACAGAAGCTTCATTGTACCGGTTCTGAAAGCAGATGCCCAGCTGCATACCCGTCCGGTCTCTGGCTTTTACCATGGTCCTTGCTTCTTCCTCTGTAAGAGCCATGGGTTTTTCACATAACACATGCTTTCCTGCCGCCAGTGCCTCAGCTGCCATGGTACCGTGGAGGTTGTGGGGTGTACAGATATGAATTATATCCACTTGAGGATCTGAAATCACTTTCTTATAGTTTTCATAAATTTTATGTACACCGTATTCTTCCCCTGCTTTGACTGCTTTTTCTTTTTCTATATCACAGACTGCGTAAATCTCTGCCTGCTCAATATTTCTAAGAGCTTTCAAATGATTTTTAGAGATCATTCCACAGCCAATGATTGCAGCTTTTTTCCGTTCTCTCACAATACGTATTCCTCTCTTTTCTTTTTTTCTTCCAGATCCTTAAACTGGGATGGCGTCACACCCTCGTACTGCTTAAAGATTCGTAAAAATGTTCTCTGACTACCATAACCGCAAAACATGGCTACTTCCTCCAGCTTTTTATTCTGCAAAATCAGTTCCCTTGCATGAACCAGACGAACCCGGTTGATGTATTGGGAAAGATTTTCTCCCTCCATTTCCTTAAAGATTTTTGAAAGAGCAGCAGACGGAATACAGAATTTCTCTGCAATGTCATTGACACACATGGTACTGTCAACATAGTTGACCTCCACATACTCCTTTACCTCCTGATACAGAGTGGTTTTTCTGGTCACTTTTTCTGCACATACCTCTGCTCTGATCTCCTCACAGACCTTTTTCACCAACATCTTTAATTCTTTTAATACCACCTCAATATTTTTTCCTGAACAAGCTTTTACCATCTGCTTCTGAAGCATAGCCAGATCTTTATCCCGCATGGCATGGGTAACTGCCCGCAATATGGTGCTGGCAATATTGCTGGTTAAAAACTGCATGGCTTCCCATGTGAGGCAGTTCTTTTTATTTTCATTTACAAGTTCATCAAGAATCTGAGATGCCAGACTGTCATCACCTACCTGAATGGAATGGTAAAGACGGTTTTCCACTTCCATGGGATATTTGAGCATGGTATCCACAGGAAGAATGTTAATATCACCATAGCTGATCAACTCTGTATCGGCAGAAATTTTCTGAAATTCCAAAACCCGTTCTGTCTGCCGGTAAGCCATGGATACCTCTTCTGCCCTTTTATGAACTTCACTGACTGCTGCTCTGTATAATATCCCGTATCTGCTTACAGTAAATTCCCTTGATACACAGACAGCCCTTTTTACACGCTCCAGAATATCCGGTTCTCCGTCGTTAGCAATTAAAAATATCAACAGCTCCTTTTCACGTATTGCGGATACTGACAGCTTCTCTAACCTCATGTTCTCCTCTGTTACATTCTGCAGAATAAACCAGGTAAGCGCTACTAAACCATTTGGAATTTCTTCCCGGTTTTCCCCGTCTTCCGGTATCCCCTCCAAACGGTATGCAAGTATTACATACGGATTTTCTGTCATCTGAAGATTATACTGTTTCAGCATAACTTCATCCGGCACGTCAAAACGGTTTTCTGCTATCAGAAGCCGCCGGAATAATTCATTGCGTATTGCCTGATACTGAGAATTAATCTGCGTCCGGTTTTCCTTATTTTTATTTACCAGACGATTAATAGAGTCGCTTAACCGGGCATATGTATCTCTATTCTCTTCTGACTCTGCCTCGTATACCTCAAGGCTGTCCGCAATATTCCGGATTGGGCGGTAATGCTTCATAATACTTCTAAAAGCCAGTATCATACTTAAAACCAGATATATTATACATGCTGCTGTTACCATTCTCTGAAGATCCGATACCGTTTTTAAATAGTTCTGTTCTGAGGTAACCACTACATACTTCCAGTCTTCATAGCTGGATGGGATATAAGAAATAACAGAACGTATTCCTTCCATATCCGTATAATAGCTTCCGTATTCCTCAGTCATATCCTGCTCTAAGAGAAACTCCTGCAGATCCATAGGAACCTCTTTTTCCGAAATCACCTTGGAATTAACAGAATCCACAATGCAGATATAATCCCGTTTGCGTCCGCTTTTTTCAAAGGTAGTAAATACCTTTCCTGTATTCATAATCATAACAGCATTCACCGGATAAGCATGGGAGGAGCTTCGGCTGTCCACAGGTCTTACAATTGCCGTTAAAAATGCTCCGTTGCCACAAGGCAGCAGAAAAATCTGGGGAGTCCGGTAAGTCTTACTGATTATTTCATACCAGTCTCCATAATCAAAACCATAACCGCTTAACACGATCTGGAAAAAATCAGAACTCTTATTGTAATAACTGTCGGAAATCATAAAATCCATCTGTGGAAAATAGAGGAACATGGGATTATCCCTTAACTCTCCGGACGGCATCCGGTCAATCCCCAACTCCTTCACCATTTCATACAGTTCGTATCTGGATATATCATCAAACGAAGTCCGCTGCCGCATCTTCTTAACCTTTGCATTTAAGGTTGCTCTGCTGCTGAACACCCGCAGTTCCCCTACTGCCTTATCCAGCTGCCCCCGCATGCTTTCAATTAAAATGGAATTGGAATACTCCATCTCTCCCCTTAAAGCATTGGAATACTTTCCAAAGCAAAAGACAAAGATGCCAATGGCAATAACAGATATCAGGACATAGGAAATACTCCACTTCCACAAAATATCCGGCAGCGTTTTCTTCGTTTTTTTCATGTAAATAACCCCTCCAAGACGTCAGTTTATGTTAGTCCGGGATTAAACTGGTACCTCTCCGTCGCAGCGCTCCTGCAAATGTTTTAAATACAGCGCTCCATCTACGGGCAGATCAACCCAGGTTCCTCCCAGCCAGGAGGAAAGATGAATTCCATTTGAGATCTGAAGTCCTAAAATCCCTTCCTCTAAAGGTGCAATCCGCTTAGATCCCTTTCGGATTGCATCACAGAAATTACTGAGAATTCCAGGATGAGATGTGTACTTTCCCTTAACAGGAATTTCACATTCCCATACCTCCGGTTTGCCAATCCCTCCCTGATAGGAATCATTAAATTCCGGTTCCGGAGTTCTTAGTCTGAAGAATTTAATCTTATCCCCTTCTATTACTATTTTACCTCGTTCCCCATCAACTTCCAACCGGTTTGTACCAGGAGCGTCACCAACGGTTGTAATATAACATCCAGTGGCACCATTTTCATATTCCACAAGAGCCGTTACTTCATCTTCAACCTGGATGTTTCTGTGCTTTCCGTAGTACACATCAGCTCTTACCCGTTTTGGCATCCCGCACATCCACTGCCATAAATCCAGATTGTGAGGATTCTGATTTAATAGTACGCCTCCGCCTTCTCCTTTCCAGGTAGCTCTCCATCCACCCTGGTCGTAGTAGCTTTGAGAACGGTACCAGTCTGTGATAATCCATATGGTCCGCTTAATCTGCCCCAGCTCCCCAGCCTCAATTAGTTCCTTTAACTTCTGATACAAAGGATTGGTTCTCTGATTAAAATCCACACAGCAGACCAGTTCTTTATGCTGTTCTGCCACACGGTTCATTTCTTCCACCTGACTGGTATAAACACCGGCTGGTTTTTCAACCAGCACATGAAGACCGGCCTCCATCGCCGCTATGGCCATAGATGGGTGATAATAATGAGGGGTCGCAATAATTACAGCTTCGCAGCTGCCTGACCGGATTAATTCCTCTGCACTTTCATAACCCCTGATGGAATCTTTAAACTGTTCTTTTAAAAACTTTAACCGTTCGGGATCCGTATCAGCCACTGCAGTCAGTTCTGCTTCAGGCACCTGGCCTTTCATCAGACTAGCCGCATGCTGGCTTCCCATCTTTCCATAGCCGATAATTCCAAGCTTTACTTTATTCATTCTTCTGCCTCCAGCTGTCTTAAAAAGGCCAGTGCTGCTGCACCGTCTTTCTCCAAATCCTCTGTCTTTCCTTCAATGCTGATTCTTCCGTCATACCCGGAGGCTTTGATTGCTTTAATAAATTCCCGGTACTTCTCTCCTTCTATGCTTAAAGGGAATTTTCGTTCCTTCCCCGAAGCAATGTGAATATGACCGAATCCTCCGATTATTTCTGCATCTAAGATGCTGTCATGGTTGACCATTACATGGTAGTAGTCCGCCAGCAGTGACACATTTTTATGATGAACTGCCGTTTGGAGCATAGCGCCTTCCGCCATGGTACAGATCAGATTGGTTTCATTTCTGCTTAACGGCTCGATCACTACATGGATTCCGTATTCTTGTGCGATCTCACCGGTTAATGCACATACATGTGCCAGTTCCTGCAGCGCCTTCCTGTAGTCATACCCTTCGGGGCATCGCCGGCATTTACCGCTTCCAAAAACCACAACCTTTCCTCCTAATTCCGCCATGACCGAAAACGCCTCATGGAGATAGGCACGAATCTCCTCCTCATTTGCCCCGGGACCCAGAAGCTCCATTGTCTTTGGAAACAGAATATTAAAAGTCTCGCACTTAACTTTAGAATATTTCAGCTTCTTCGCATATTCGTTACGCTGCTCTTTTTCAAGTCCCATCACCGCCGTCACGGATGCTTCCAGATAATCATATCCCAGTCTTTCAAGAATTTCTAAGTTCTGAAGTCCGGTACATATTCCGTATCTCATGTTTCAACCTGCCTTTTACTGATCCTTATTTCTTTTCCTAAAAGCACCTGATTTAAAACAGTACCACCTGTAAGTTTGAGATTCGCCTGTTCCATATTTACCTCACCGCTCACACCGATACCCTCCGGAGCAATAATGGTCAGAAAACGAATGGGCACCGGTCCGTCAGCCCGGATGCTTAGCTGGGGAATGGGTTTTCGCCAGCCGTAACCGTATGAAATCCAGCCTCCTATGGGCTTTTCGCTTCCGCAAAGCATATGGCATTCGCTTTCAGCAGTGGAAAGGCTTGTCACGCTGTATTTTCTGCCATTTTGAGACGTGTAAGCAAATCTGTCTTTGTCTTTTTCTGTAAGAGTTCCAAAAGCAAAGTTAAAATACAGGCGCAGATCATGTTTTCGTTTTCCCAATCCGGTTATTTCATCATCAATCACATAGATATCATCCTTGAAATGAATTACTTTTCTTCTGTGATAAATAGGATCGTCGGTAAAAACATATCCATTGTGGGAAACATCAATAATCTGATAATCACAAGTCTCCTCAAACCGGTGGCAATAGGTTCTCACTCCCCTGACCCTGCTTACACCAGGTACGGTTCCCATCTCATGATCATCCACATACAGGGTATTATGGGCTTTGGCGGACAAAAAGTAATGTCTCCAGTCCTTATAACAGGAGCTGTTATAGATATAGCGCCCGCTGTCTGTTAAGATATCCTCTCCCTTGATGTGCAGCTCCACATGACCCGTATCATTGTGGGAATGGGTGCTTTTTTCTCCCCGCTCCAGCTGAACACCATGCACATGGAAATAGCTGTCTTCTTCCTCCCAGCCGGTACGCATGACGTAAATTCCTGCATCCCTAAACGCAAAATTCCGCTTTGCCGGTGCTTTTCCCTGCTCTCTTCCTGTTGCAAAGTAGAGAAAATCTTCTCTTCCCGTAATCTCATACATGGTACGGAAGTAACCTCTCATCTCATTTAGCTCAATAGGATCGAAGGTTAAGTTCATTCCCTCATACAAGGAAGTATCGCTGTATTTTGCCAGCAGGTCATCTCTGTCTGCATCTCCGATCATCGGTGTTGAAAAATCAGGTTTTACCAGCTTCATGATAAACTCTGCCGCCTTTTCCAATGTCGGCAGTGCATACGGAGGCGTCGGTATATTATTTTTTACACACAGCCTCCATGCCTGAAGATAAGCGACTGCTGCGACCATATGGTAAATAGGTGTCCGTTCCATGTGAATTCCGTCATTATCAAAAGAATATTTCATTTCGTGCATGACTCTCTGATATCCTGTGATGAGCCAGTCTGACTGGATCTCCGGAAATAAGATACCGCACTGAAGAAGAGCGCTGGATTCCATAGTCAGCCAGTTACTGGACTTTTCATGATTGCTGTAATGACACATGAGAAAATCTGCGTGATCGCAGATCAGGATCAGGAATGTCACCCATTCATCCTTTTCCCATGAGGGAGAGTTTCTAAATGCCTCCATACAAGGAAGCCAGGATGTATAGATCCTCATGGCAGTCTCAATGGTTCTCCATGCATGTCCTGGAAATTTGTATTTGGCTTCAAAGGTGTCATCCTCCATAAACGGTTTTACCGGCCAGCTCTTTGCAAAACTGTTCATCTGATTCAGGAATTCCTTCGTGTAGGCCTCATCCCCGGTCAGAGCATACGCTCTGGCCAGGGGCTGCCAATAAATGTGACGGAAAAGGGACCAGCTCCACTCATTGTCTCTGGAAGTATCTGCGGTGGGATTGAAAAACCAGTCTATTTCCCCGGGAAAATGATATCCATAGATTTCATGTTCCATCACCTTTCCTGCTTCCTTAAGGATTTCCTCATCTTTCAGCTGTTTCATCTGATCTGCCGAAAATATATATTCCGGAGAAGTCCTTCTCCGAAAGTGGGATATGATTTCATCTATGCAGGCATCATAATCTTTTTTAACAAATAACTCTCCTGCTTTTTCCAGTCCTGGTGTATCAAAGTTAATCCGGTTCAGCAGTTCTATCAATTGCTCCATCCTGTCTTCCATCCTTTAGTTTGCCATGTACTTGTCGTATGCCGCCTGTTTCATTGAGATGGCATCCTCAATTCCAAAGGTTTTCAGCTGTTTTACATAATTATCCCATTCATCCATTGAGGCAGTTCCTGCAATAAATTTTGCTTCCATCTCGTCGGAGTAGGTCTTTATATTACTCATAATATTAGAAAATTTATCGCTGTCTTCATTGGATACGGTAGCAGGCGGATACACATATTTTCCCATATCGGTTTTCATCCAAAGTTCCAGTGCTTCTTTCTGGCTCTCCAGGAAATAAGTCTGTTCCAGTGCGGACTCATCCTGTACCCTGGGGCCTGCTCCGACTCTGGTATAGATACCAAGGGCGCGCTCCATTGTCAGTCCGTCAGGATTATTGGTAACCATCTCTGAAAATACCGGAGCTCCATCCTTTAAGGTGTAGGTTTCTCCTTCTACTCCAAAGCTGTTGATCAAAGCACCCTCTTTACTGTACATCCAGTCTAAAAGCCATGCTGCTGCATCTACATTTTTACACTGTGTGCTGATAGCCGCACTGGACCCTGAGCCATCAAAAATCTGATTCATCTTTGAAAACTTTGCATTTTTCCCTTTTGTTGAAGTAACTGGTACTGTGGAGACAATCGACTGTTCTGTAATCTCCGGGTTTGCATCGTGCATGATCTGGGTATAAGTACCAAGTCCCTGTCCTCCAGGCGCATAGGTCACTGCACTCTTTCCTGTTGTAAAATAAGTCTGACAGGAGGCCTTATCAGCAACCAGATAATCCCTGTCAATCAGACCTTCCTCATACCACTGATTCATTTTTGTTAGGTAAGCTTTTCTGCTGTCTTCAATCAGACCGTTTTTAACCACGCCGTCTTCTACGTAGAAATCTCCCCAGTTATCAAATCCGGGACACCACACCTCGCGCATCCATTCGGATCTGGTTGTGAAAGGAACCTCAACCCCCTCATTTTTAAATGCACGAAGCACAGTTTCCCACTCATCAATGGTCTCTGGCAGTGAAAGTCCCAGCTTATCAAGCATGTCCTTTCTCACAACCATACCACTGGAGAATAAGTTCTTGTTTGGAGTTTCAAGTCCTCTTAAGAACGGGAAGCAGTAATAGTCGCCTTCCTGGGTTTTTACCATTTTGTCAACATCTGGATGTTCCTTTAAAATTGCGCTTAAATTAGATGCTTTGTTCGCCATGATATCATTGAGATTGAGGATAACACCATCGGATATTGCAGCAGAAGCTCCGCCGGAATATTTGGTCCAGGTATGCTCAATGATATCCGGATATTCCCCTGATGCAACTAAAACACTGAATTCCTCATCCTCAGATCCCGCAGTCGGGTGAATAAATTCCAGCTTAATCCCTGTTTTTTCCTCTACCGTCTGGGCCCATTTTGTTTCCCCAAGATTCGCTACTGTAGATGAGACACTTGGATATAACCTGACCCAATACTTCAGTGTGACTCCTGCATACGGCTTCTCTCCCTCTGTCTTTGCTGTCCCCTCTTTTGCCGCTTCCGTGCTGGCTGCCGTAGTGGCTGCCCCCGCTGTCTCAGTTTGCGTCTCTGTCTCATTGCCTGATTTACTGCAGCCAGACAGTGCTGTTACTGCCATAACCATTGCCAGCAAAAATGCAGTCTTTCTTTTTCTCATACCTTCTTCTCCTTTTCTCGATTGCTCTTCCCTTTAAATACATATTTATTTGCTCCAGCCTGCGCCGGACTCTTCCGGCATCAGCTGGTTTAAATAACATTGTTCCATTACTTTCTCAGCATTTTTAATGAAGCAGTACTGGTCATTTTCCTCACCATTCCATTGGATCATCCCCTCTGACACAGGAACAATTGGCAGCCTGGCAAGCTCCTCCACCGCTTCCAAATGAGGGATAGCGCACTGAATGGTACAGACCGGATGGGTTTTATCCCTGGTACTTTGTATTGCATCATACAGTTTCTGCATGCGTTCCCCTTTTGATATCCGACCATAATAAATACTTGTTCCATTATTCATAACCGCAACATATTCATTGACTGGCCCCCCGCCAAAATCTTTTCCGTAATAAATGGTACCCAGTTCAAATCGGTATTCACTGACAGGCCCCAGGCTCTTTTTCTCCAGATTATGAGTTGTATAATAGTAAACAGGAATTCCATCCGCTGTTTCTCCCCTGACCGAGGCGGTATCATAATTTTCAATCCGGGAATTTGCACGGTAAAGCTCACCTGTTACTTTTGAAAGTCTGGCTGCCTCATCCATCTTACTTCCCAGAAGAAATGTCATTACCTGAAACTGATGGGCACAGGCATTATTAAAAGGACTGTCGTAAACCCCACAATTATTAACATAAATCTTTCCTGCCCAGGAATTTCGCTTATAGTAGGCACTCCCTCGTTTCATTGCATGAAGTGCTTTCATCTGCACAGGTTTTCCGAACAATCCTGCCAAAATATCCTGCTTCAACTGAAGTACATCTCTGGAATAATTAAGCTGATAGCCGATTGCTGTAAAATGACCTGTTTCCTGCTCCAGTTCCATTAACTCTTCTGCACCTTTTACACTGGTACATACCGGTTTTTCACACAGCACGTTACTGCCGTTTCTTAAGCAGGTTTTGATCTGGCTGTAATGCAGATGAATGGGAGTAGATATCACTGCCAGATCTGCATGGTGTTTTTTGTAGAAATCCTCTGGTGTTTGAAATACCGGAATATTTCTTTCTTTTAATACAGGAAACTGGTTATACACATCAGGTAATACTTCACAAATTCCCTCAATGACAACTGATCCCAAATCCTTTTCCGTCAGTTCTTTTAAATAATTGACTCCATACCCACCGATACCAATCAGCAGAATTTTTAATAACTCCCTGTCCATCCTTTACTTCCTATCCTTTTTATTCTTGTCAGACCAGCTGCATCAAACCTAACACTCCTGACACAGAATGTAAATTGACAGTATCTTTTTGATGTGACAATATCTGTCAAATGTTGCATTTTAAAGAATTTATCACTCCTGAAAAATCTGACATCACAAGATAAACAGGGTATGAACGCAAATATTCAGACAAGAAAAAGGCTTATTCCATTTCTGGTGAAATAAGCCTTTTAACCCCTTCTTATTCTCTCTACATCCACAAAATAGGCTGGCGTGCCGCAATATTGCGCCTGGCCTCTTCATCTGTTGATTCCTCCGGAAGCCGGTAATAAAGCTCCAGTAGTTCTCTTCTTCCCAGAGTGCAACCTGCCAAAAGCATAAAACCGCTGCGAGCCGGAAAAGCATCAAAATGCATCACATCCGGTGGATAAGGCCAACTGGCTTTATCCAGTAAATAAGGCGTCATAAAATCCAGTGCCTTCTTAATACTTCTTCCTGTGTCTGTTTCGTATTCCCATAGATTATCTCCCGGCGTCGACAGAAGATGACACAGCGTTACCATGTTATCTACTACGAATATGGAATAATTATATGGTTTTGTCCTTCCCAGTTCTCTTGGAAAAGAACCATTCTCTGTCTGCTGCTTTAAAAGTTCTTCTTTATATTGCAGCCTGCAGAAATGAGCTATTTTTTCATTATCTGTAAACAATGCAAATGCCGCCGCCTGTACAAAAAAACAGACACCATGATTATTGTCCTTATTCATCTCCTGAATGCCGTTTTCATCAGACAGCATCCAGCCAAGATACTTAGCAAACCATTTCTTCAGCCCCTCATAGATTTCACTGCTCATATGACAGGAATTTCTTAGTTTTTCTACAGCAAACACTACATCAACCAGATGCAGGGTATCAATAATTCCAATCCCTCTTCCTGGACAGATCCCTGAAATTGCCTGGGCATAAGAAAGATGAGGCGCCATATAAGTTTCATCACTCAGAAAAAACTCATGTAAATGCTGCACCGCTTTTTCTGCAAAGGTCTCTTTTCCAGTAAGCAGATAACCTGAAGCGAGAAAGATCACATTGGTCCTCATCTGCCGCATGATAATCCTGTGGCTGTTAAAATTCCCCGGATTGGATTGACCGTCACGCTGAATATATGGAAGACCATCGGGAGTATCGGGGTTGGGCCACCAGTAATCCCCATTTGAATAATAGTCATGAGGCCCGCCTTCGCTTTTTGAGCTCTGCACATCCGTGATATGAAGAACAGGAGCCTTCATGGCTGCCTGTGCCTTATCAATAATCCATTCATGATTTCCCCAGGCAGGGAGGATTCTGTATTTTTTTTCGTAATGTATCATATTTTTTACCTGTGCATTTCATTTAGTTCTGCTGAAGCGCAGTTAAGAAGTGCCTTCATATAACCAGTACTGTAAGCCCATGAGGAATTTTCTCCCCCAACAGTTTTCCCCCAGACCGGCACATGATCTACATGAATGGCTCCGTCGTAATCGCAGCTCACCAGCTGCTTCATCAGTTTATACATGTCCATATATCCATCTTCCAGAAGAGTTTCCTCAAAATACGGCATAGTTGAACTGACATTTCGGAAATGAACCAGAAATACTTTTTTATTTTCAATGAAATACCGGATATCCTCCAGTACATTCCCAAACTGTTTTCCCCCTTCCAGCCAGCAGCCAAGACACATCTTCATTCCCAGATACGGACTGTTGCCGGAAAGTTCAAACGCGTGTCTGTAGTCATCGGCCGAAGTAATGAGGTTGGAGATGCCCAGAAGACAATCTACAGGAGGATCGTTGGGGTGAAGGGCGATCTTCACATTTGCCTCTTCACAAACCGGAAGAACTTTGTCGAGAAAATACTTAAAATTGTCCCACATTTCCTCTTTTGTATAAAGCCTGCCGTGAGAATACGGACGTTTTTCTAATTCTTCCAGGTCCACGATACGGCCAATACCGCCTCTTGTCTGTTCTCCCGTTCCGAATCTTGTGGTTAAGACCTGATTCGGCTCCCATGTCATATATACAACTGGAATCTGAGCTTTTCCCAAAATCCGGTTAAAACGATTATATTCCTCAATAGCCTCATCCCGCCCGGGCAGACCCAGATGAATCTTATCATTCTTATATAAATGGACATTTCCTGCATCTGTTACCGTCAGATCATATTTTTTAAGACGCTCAAGAAATTTCATCACAGAATCATAATCCGTATGCTCGTCTTTGAAAATAACATATACGTATTTCACGCCCATCTGTTTAATAAATAATAACTGTTCATCTGTATAATCAGATACAACCTTTGACTGTACCTTTATCTTGTTTCCCAGCATGTGGGGATCCTCCTTTAAATTAAGTAATCGGTTATTTGGTCCAGTAAACGGCTTCCGGCGTCCACTGTTCCAGACTTACATCATAAATACCGCTGTCTTTCAGACCAGGCGCTCCAAATGCTTCATAGTAAACAACAGAAAGCGGAGTAATCATTACATAATCCGTGACAAGAGCCTTGGCCGCCTGCTGTAAATTTTCTTTCTTCTCCTCAATGGTTTTGGCTGCTCTGGCTGCAAACAGTGGCGTTTCAAATTCATCCGGCCGCAGCATAATTCCATGATTTTTGATTCCTTCAGAAGAATAGAGACGAATGTAATTATTTGTAAAATCCATCTTGCTGGCTCCTCTGTTTGCAATAAATCCATCAATATCGTCTTCTTTCTGCATGGCTGCCAAAGCGGATCCATCCAGAACCTCTACCTTTGCCGTAATACCAATCGTAGCAAGTATTGCCTGGAATGCAGTGGCTGTATCATTATTTTGTGATGTAGTATAAATAGAAGTCTCAAAGCCATTGGGATAGCCTGCTTCAGAAAGCATCTTCTTTGCCAGTTCCGGATTATATTCATAAAAGTCCTGTGGGGAATATGCCCATGAATCTGAGGTACAGAACAGGGGTGTCGCCTCACCCAGACCACCGGACAGCGCCTTCGCTACCTGTTCCCAGTCAATGGCATGCATAATTGCCTGGCGCACCTTTAAATCTCCCATCGGATGCTTGTCACTCTTGCTGTTCCAGATAATGTGCTTAATATCAGCACAGTTTGCATTTTTTCTGCTGATGCTTTCAAAGCCCGCCTGTTTTATGGTATTAATAACAGCGTCATTTTCCAGCTTCATCGCCACTCCCACCTCTTTATTAAGAAGTGCCGACATCATGGTATTGGTATCCATGATCATATCAATTTCCAGCTGGTCGATATAGGGTTGTCCTTCGATCCTGTAATTCTCATTTTTTGTATATGTAATCTTGTTGTCATCCACAAAGGACTCCAGAAGAAACGGGCCGGTTCCGACGGCATGGGTTTTGCACCATTCCTCACCGTTCTTTTCGTAAGCTTCTTTGGAAATAACAAAAACATCACCGATTAAATTATCCCAGTTGTTGGCCCACTGATCATACTGAATCTCGATTCTTCTCTCATCCACTACCGTAACTTTTACAGGAGATCCAAGCTCACTGGCCTTCCCGTTGTCAATATATTTCTGTATATTCCAGGCTACTGCTTCTGCATCACAAGCGGATCCGTCATGGAACTTTACGCCTTCCCGCAATGTAATGGTGAATATCAGATTATCCGGGTCTGAATAAAACTCTTCTGCCAGCCATGGAAAATAATTACCTTCTTCATCTGCGCGTCCAAGTGATTCAATAACTGGCTGTGCGCCAAAACGGTCACTGGTTGTAGTCGATTGGGGCAGAAAGAATGTATTATGTGATAATGGAATGGCGATTACCAGCTTCCCTCCTTGTGCAATTTCTTTTGCAGACTCACTTTCCCCGGTCTGCACTGCTGTGGTTTCCAGGCTTTTTGCGGTGGTTGTCTCTGCTATGTCGGTATTTTTGCTGCCCCCGCAGCCTGCTGTCATTGCTGCAGTCATAATTGCTGCAACTGTCATTGCCAAAACTCTCTTTGTTTTTTTCATTCTGTAAACCTCCTTCAATCTCTTTGTTTTTTCATTTTTTATTTATTGTATAAGAAACAAGCTACCTGATGATTTTCTCCGGCGTCACGAAGTCTTGGTACTTCTTTGCGGCACCGTTCACCGGCCTGATCACATCTGTCATGAAACGGACAGCCTGCCGGCCTGTTTGTAAGGCTTGGCACCTCACCTCTGATGGGAACCCTCTCTCTGCTTTCCTCAACCAGAGGATCTGCAACCGGAACGGCACTGAGCAGAGTTTTCGTGTAAGGATGAAGGGTATTGCTATAGAGTTCTTCACAATCAGCGATTTCTACTACTCTTCCCAGATACATAACCAGAACCCGGCTGCTTATATGCTTGACAACCGCCAGATCATGGGCAATAAACAGATAGGTCAGACCAAGCTTTGACTGCAGTTCCTCCAGCAGATTAATAATCTGAGCCTGAATGGAGACATCCAGGGCGGAAATTGGTTCATCGCAGAGAATCAGATCCGGTTGGGATGATAAGGCCCTTGCAATACCCAGCCTTTGCCTCTGTCCTCCGGAAAACTCATGAGGCACCCGGTATTTTAAGGCCGGATCCAGCCCCACAATACGGAACAGCTCATCAACTCTTTTGCTGTACTCGTCTCTGTTCTTCACAAGCTTATGAAGGATAAGCGATTCGCCTACAATTGATTCCGCTGTCTGTCTTGGATCAAGAGAGGAGAAAGGGTCCTGAAAGATCATGGATATTTTTCTTCTGAAGGGGTGCATCTGCCTGTCCCCATAACCGGCGATATCGGTGCCATTGAATACGATTCTTCCTTCCTCCGGTTTATAGACGCGCATGATGCATCTGGCCAAAGTTGTCTTTCCGCACCCCGACTCCCCTACAATCCCCAGAGTCTCACCTTTTCTCACAAAAAAATCAATGTCCTCAATTGCTTTTACTTCCCCGACCTTTTTTCTGATCATTCCTTTATAAATGGGGAAATATTTCCGGACGTCTTTTACTTCCAGACAGATTTCTTTTCCTGGTTCTGATACCGGTGCTTTTTTTATTTCTTTACCTGCGATTTCTTCCGCTTTGATTCTCTTTTCTTCTTCTGTCAGATGGCAGGCAGCAAAATGTCCCTTTTCTGTCTCCACAAGCGGAGGCTTCGGACTGTTGCAGCACCGGTCTGCCCGGTATTCACACCGTTCATAAAAAGGGCAGAATAAAGGCCTTGATGCCGGATTAGGTGGAAGTCCCTCAATTGGAATCAGGATGCGTTCCTTGGGATCATCCAGCCTCGGTATGGCTCTGAGCAGCGCTCTGGTATAAGGATGTTCCGGTTCTGCAAAGAGCCTCTTTGTATCCGTCATCTCCACGACACTTCCTGAGTACATTACGTAGATCCGTTCTGAATATCTGGCTACAATTCCCAGATTATGAGTAACAATAATAACCGATGTATTGGTTTTCTTCGCAATATCCCGGATCATCTCCAGAAGCTGAGCCTGAGTTGTCACATCAAGTGCCGTAGTCGCTTCATCTGCGACCAGTATCTGAGGCTCCGATGACATGGCCATGGCGATCATGATACGCTGACGCATGCCGCCGGAAAATTGCTGTGGATAATAGTTGAACCGTTCCTGCGGATCCGGTATATTAACGAGCTTCAGCATCTCTATGGCACGCATTCTCGCTTCTTCCTTGTCCACCTTTAAGTGTTCCATAATGTTTTCCTGAATCTGATATCCAATAGTCAGAACCGGATTTAAGGATGTCATAGGCTCCTGAAAAATCATACTTATTTTTCCGCCCCTCATATGACGCATTTCCCCGCTGTCTGGTCCAAACTCCAGCATATTTCTTTCATTTCCCCGGATATAAACCTCACCGCCGGTCACTTTCCCTGGTGAGCCAATCAGCTGCAGCATGCTCATCATGGTCACTGATTTCCCACTCCCGGACTCCCCTACGATTCCAATAATCTCACCCGGATCCAAATATATGGATACGTCGTCAACAGCCTTTACAAGCTGTCCGTCTGTCTTAAAACAGGTTTCAATATTTTTCAGCTCCAACAAGTGTTCCATTTTGTCTCCTCCCATCAAACCTCACCTCTGAGCCTTGGATCCAGCGCATCCCTGACACCGTCTCCAAACATATTCAGACTGATAACCAGAACCGCCACGCATACTCCCGGTGTAAGAGCAAATACAGGATTCTGGAGAAGAAACAGGCGGCCGTCACTGACCATACCTCCCCAGGATGCAGTCGGCGCGCTGATTCCAAGGCCCAGAAAGCTGAGTCCTGCTTCTGCCAGAATGGTCTGTCCTACCTGCTGGGTCATCATGACAATAATTGGTGAAATGCTATTTGGAAGAATATGCTTAAACATCAGCCGGAAGTTTCTGTTCCCCTGAAGCTTTCCTGCCATAACATAATCTGCCTGCTTGATTGTCAGCACCTGCCCTCTCATCATACGGACATATCCCGCCATCGAAGAGATTCCAAGAATAATTGCCAGATTCCGGATTCCGCTGCCAAATACAGCCGTCAGAGCCATGGCGAGAATAATCTGAGGAATTGCACGAATGGCTTCCATGATCCTTGTAATAATGTCATCTGTGATTCCGCCGAAATAACCTGCAATCATACCGAAAAAGGTTCCCGCAAAGCAGGCGATTATTACTGCAAATACCCCGATGATGAGACTGACTCTGGTTCCATATATAATCCGGCTTAACACGTCTCTTCCGTAATTGTCGGTCCCGAGAAGATGATTTTTTCCAGGCCCCTGAAGGTAAGAAGCAAAATCTGCATAATTGGGGTCATATGGCGCAATAGCCGGTGCAAATACCGCCACGGCAATAAAGAGTAAGACCACCGCTGCGCTGAATGCAGCAATCTTTCTGGCAAATAAAATCTTAACTGTCTTTTTCCATCTTCCGTTATTTTTCATCATTCCTCCTTATTCAAACCGGACTCTCGGGTCAACCACTGCATACAGAATATCCGTCAAAAGATTGATGATACAGGATACCAGCGCGGTAACCAGCACACATGCCTGAACAACCGGAATATCTCTTGACTGAATGGCTTTTACAAATAAGGATCCCATTCCGGGAATGTTGAAGACGGATTCCACAAACATGGAACCTGCCAGCATGGAACCAAGGCGCATTCCAAGAATGGTGATAACGGGTATCAGAGCATTTTTAAGAGCATGAACGTAGATGACTTTCCGCTGTGACAATCCCTTGCTTTTTGCCGTTCTGACATAATCCTGCTGAATCACTTCCAGCATACTAGATCGTGTCTGCCTGGTCACAGTAGCAATTCCTCCAAGCGCCAGACAAAACAGCGGCATAACCGCTTGCCTGATCCCGGTTACCAGATCCTCATGAAACCAGGTAAATCCATAAGAAGGAAGCCAGCCCAGTTTCATTGCAAATACATACATCACTAACAGTCCGATCCAGAACTGAGGCAGGCAGGCGGTTATGTTAGCGATCAGAGTGACTGCCGTATCTGCCGGTCTTCCTCTGTATACTGCACTGATCACACCAAACAGGATTCCCAAGGGAATGCTTATGATGAATGCACTGATTGAGAAAAACAATGTTATGGGAATCCGTTCATTTATAATTTCCAAAGTACTTTTATGAAACTGCGTGGACTGTCCCCAGTCTCCCTGGACCGCACCTGACAGCCAGCTCAAATATCTGTGTATAATTGGCTGATCCAATTTTAATTCATGAAATACCCTGTTATATTCTTCCTGGGATACCTCCTGACCCAGCATGGCATATACAGGATCACCAGGAATAAACGATACCAGCATAAATGTAAAGATGGATATCAGGAAAATAATCAGTATCATCTGTCCGGTACGTTTCATTATGTATGCTTTCATTTCAACTTTATAGCAGAAGCTTATAACCTGCTATATTCCTCCCTCCTTGCATGACTCTTTTTTTTATTCTGATTTTTTAATGTTTTCAATATAGCTATACTTTGCTATAATGAAAATATAGGTGATTTTCAATAAGGAATCGCTTCATCTCCTTTTTAATGTAATTTTTTAACCACTTTCTAGCTCTAATTATATATTTTATTATGCATTTTTTCCAATAATCCCTTCCTATTTTTATTATAGTCATTGCCTATCATTAAAACTCACAGCAAATGAAAGCAGGTTTTATATGGATATCAGATATCTTGAATATATTCTCGCACTGTCCGAAACCGGGAATATGACGAAAGCAGCTAAAAAGCTGTATATATCACAGCCTACGCTAAGCCAGTTTCTTACCAAGCAGGAACAGGAGCTTGGTACACCACTTTTTGAAAGATCCAACGGTACCTATTCCCTGACGTCAGTGGGCATCCTCTACGCGGAATACGCCAAAAAAGTGATTTCTCTAACCACGAATCTGGAAAAAGATATAAAACGAGTCTCAAATTCAAGCCGGATCCGTATTGGTACCTCCGCCTCCAGTGCCATGCAGATGCTCTCCTGCATTCTGGCTGAATTCCGTCAGTATTACCCAAAGGTTGAACTGGTTCTGTCGGACGACAATCTGCGATCCACCAGTAATTTTATTTCAAAAGGGGAAATAGACTTAGCTTTTGTAACTGCTAATTCCATGGAGCAGTACAGAGGTCAGAGTATTGAACTAAAAAAAGAAGAGGTTGTATTTGCTGCCCCCAGCAGTCATCCCTATTGCCAGAAGACAAGCGGGAATCACCAGCGTTCTCTTAACAGCGGACAGCTTCTGGAACACTTTCACAGCTCTCCTTTCATCCTGCAGCATAACGGATCCTGTATCCGGTATCTGATAGAAGATTTTTTTGATAAGGAGAAGTTTAACCCAACCGTTGCCTGCATGACTTCTCATGTCCAGTCAATCTGTGATATGGTATCCAGTAATATTGGCGTAGGATTTATCCCTGTTGAATATCAGCTCCCACACAAAATGATTACCTGCTTTTCACTTGAGCCGAAACTATACAGAATTCATTCCATTCTTTACCGAAAAGATTTAATTATGACACCGCCTCATAAATGCCTGATTGATTTGGCTAAGGAATATGTAAATACCAACTGGAACCATTTTTAAAAAAACAGAAAAAAAGAAGGATACTTCAATCTGAAGAGTCCCTCTTTTTTTCTGTTTAATATTAATAACAGCTGCGTTTTATTAAAAATCAATTATCATCATGAGCGCCCGAGACAGCTCTCTATTCAAAACCTGACACCTTCCTCTGTAAAATCAGATTACCAGCGTAGGCGGAGTATAGACTCTGGCTGCCAGCTCCGTATCAAGAAGATAAAGTCCCTTCGCATCACTGCCGAATAGATCATACCTCTTAATAATCTCATCCGTATTCTTTTCCTCTTCACTCTGTTCCTTTACAAACCAGTCAAGAAACTGCATGGTACGGAAATCCTTTATTTCATAAGCAGCTCCATAAATGTCGTGAATGGAAGCTGTTACCTTAATCTCATGTTC
>Ga0316600_10000420_pt1 | contig 21095 bp, 14 predicted proteins | sample OWC_soil_day5_CT_FD_207652 | JGI IMG/M metagenome (GOLD analysis project Ga0316600, IMG submission 207652) | Wetland soil microbial communities from Old Woman Creek delta, Ohio, United States - OWC_soil_day5_CT | ecosystem: Environmental > Terrestrial > Soil > Wetlands | place: USA: Ohio... | reverse complement strand
GGTGGAAATAAAGAGACTACATCAAACCACACTGATCCTACTGAATTCGTCGATAAAACCAAACGAGCATTTGGATCAGTTTCATTTGCCGTAATCACGGCAGTATATTTTTGCCACTCAGTGCCAAAACCTGTTATTACCACTTGCCCATAAACAGTTTGTCCATCAGCACTCTGCAGACTGGCTTTGATATCCCCTATAAATCCACTGTTGGCTTTGGCAAAGAAAGATAAATCATATTGGATGTCCTTGTTTATGCCGATTCCCCAATAACCGTCATTGGAGATACCAACACTTCCATCGGTATCTGCTATTGTTACATCAAGACGAAGAGCTCTGGATTGAGCACTATTTAGTAGATTTTTCCCGTCAAGCGCTATCGTACCTGCAGCTGTTCCTGTTTTTACCAGGGACCAGTGCCGAGGTTTTCTTAGATTATCCTCAAAAGAGCGATTTTGAATTAATTCCGCATACAAACCGCCATCGGCAGCATGGTTTATGTCTTCAAAGAAGGCTCCATATAGGGTGGGGCTTATTTCGATCCCTGGATGGGCAGCATCCACATTTAATTCTAATGCAGCCGCATGGACACTTATTGGCATCACCATCATTAAACTTGTCGATAACAGGACTGCTAGGCCAATAGAAAGCTGCTTATTTTTAATTCTTGTCATTTTTGATTTCCTCCTCAAATTACAAAAATAGAGCATCTCTTCGGCAGCTATATTTTCCTTAAAGCAAATGCAATCGCCTCTCCCCTCGGAAAAGACGATTGAATTCGTACTTTTTGAAGAATGTAGACTACACTTAATCTTTGACAAGGTTAGTCTATACAGCATCTGCCTTATAGACTTGGAGACAATCTAGTTCAGCAAAAAAAGTGGTGGGAGTGATGCGAACCTTATTTTTTCCTGCTTTTAAAAACATCTTTATTCCATCTGAACTACGATAAGTATCCCATCCACCTGTCTTGGGTAGTTTCACTGTAAACTTTTCTTTACCATTGATAGTCATTGTATGACTGGCATCTGACAAACCATTTGTATATCTTTCTTCAATTATATACAATCCATCTTGTAAAACATCTACAGAAATAGTCACACTATCACTCCCTGGAGCATTAAGCCAGCCTACTTTCTTGCCTCCAGAAGCTGCTGCGCTTATTGCAATTTTAGTTTCCTTACCACTAATCACACCATTTTCTGCTTCAAATCTATCTTTTTTAAATTGTTTACTAATAGTAATGGTGCTTTCGCCTTGTACATTATTGCCGTCAATCGCCGTAGCGACGACTTTCACTGTACCATTTTTTACGGCACTGACTACGCCTTCTTCGCTAATTTTAGCAAGATCAGTAGGCGTTCCATCCAAATTGGCTATACTCCAAACTACTGGCGCACCGGTCGGTGCGGTTTCTGCAAACATTCGTAGTATGCCTCCACTGGTGCCAATCTCAGATTCACCCTCATTGCCATGTACACTAATCTGTCTAACTGGATCTAACACTTCACTAGCAGTATTTTCATAGACCTCAATACAGTCTAGTTCAGCAAAATTGGTATCATGCTCAATTTTTATGCTATTTTCTCCTGCCTGTAGTGCAGTGCTAAATGTAACATAGTCATAAATAGGCCAATCTAATGTAGTAGGAAGGCTAACTGTAAAATCCTTCCCTCCATTAACGTTCACTTTAAACTTAGCAGGCTGTCCCCAACCGTTAGCATATCGAATGCGTACATTATATTGTCCGTCTTGCGCCACTTTTACCGAAAAATTAGCACCATCACCTGCATTATCAAGCATACCTACTTTTTTTCCACCGGATGACGTCTTATGCTCTCCGCCAACTACCGCTTTACCAAGTAGTGCGGCACTTTCCGCTTCATAGCGCTGTGCTTCAAGAGGCATGGTAGCATAGCGGATTTCAATCCGATCATTTAGGTAACCAGGAATTTTCACGCCATCCATTTCCACTAAACTTTTGTTATCTCTGGTTATCACCATACTTCGACTATACCCAGCTGTAGGTGTTGAATCATCATGAGTAATGGCTGCTGGTAATCGGAACCACTGACCTTCTCCATAATTATAATTTACCAAGTAATCACTGCAGCTTTTCGTGGAATTTTCGTCACGATAGCCTCTCGCAGATACGATAACCATGCCCTTGTCCCCACCAGCTGTTGTGTATACATTATAGGGTGTAGATCCTAAGAATAATCCGTCCGCTGTTTGCAACCTGGTTCCCAAATCCGCTGGATTTCCCCAATTCAAACCATCATCAGATATTTTGTAATAAGTGGGGTAGTTTTTCTTACCAGGCTCTTTATTAGCCCAAGAAACAACTTCATAAGTCATAATATATTTGCCGTTGCCCATTTTGGTCACGACTGCCATACCAGGACGAGCATCTCGGTCAGGAATTCCCACATCCTTTACTTCACTGCTCCAGCTTTTTCCACCATCTGTAGAATACATATGGGCAAGAAATTGACTATATCCAGCAGAATTTAGTTCCCGTTCATCGGAAATAAAGCACACCAATTTATCGCCAATGGCTATTAGAAAAGGTTCCCATACAGCAGTACTTTCATGTAGTGCTACTTTTCCCCCTTGTACAATGGTACTCACATACTGCCAAGTTAGACCAGCATCATTACTTTTATACAACACAAGGTTGGTGCTGGAATGATTGTCTGGTACGGCATTACCTGCGCAAAGAATCGTTCCTGCTGGTAAATCTCCCATTTGATAGGGCAATTCATAGAGCATGTGTTGCCATCTGTTACCACCATAGCCCTTCGTATCATGGACATCGGAAAAATGAGCCCATGTTTTGCCGTTATCAGTGCTTCGATAGATGGGAAACACGGCTTCTTCACCAGGGTTTACATTTTTTTCGAAGGTCGCCAGTATCGTACCATTCGCTTCCCCATTATGGGTTAATATCACCATACGAGGATAAGAATAGCCTGGATCTGGATCTTGGCTAGCTGGGCTGGCCAGAACTCCAGAGTTTGCAGCTTCCGCTAACTCTAGAGGTGTCAATAATACCACACATAAGATAATAAGCAGTATCTGAAAAAAGGTAGAACTACGATATGTATCATAATGTGAAACGAATTTCATGTTACTCCTCCTTATATACAGCCAAAGGGGTCTATTTATTCGGCTGTTGCTGGTGAAATATCAATACAATCAATTTCAGCAAAGGAGCTAGCAGCAATCAATGCTACCGTATTGGCACCAGCCTTCAGATGCACTTTTACCCCCTCTGCTACATCGATCTCTTCCCAGCTTCCTGTTCTAGGCAACCTAACAGTAAATTTTTCTTTGCCATTGACAAGCATTGTTTGCTTAGCATCGCCTGCACCAGCATCATATGTCACTTCGATGATGTAGTCACCAGCAGTAGGCACATTCACGGTGAATGTGACGCTATCTTTATCTGGAATATTAATCCAGCCTACTTTTTTACCAGCTGAGGCAGCGGCATGAGCCACTATTTTAGTATCTGTACCTTTAATTTTACCAGCCTCGGCCTCATATCTTACTTTTCCCGCTGCCTCAGCAGCAAATACCGAACCACCAATCGTCAATGCAAATGCCACCGCTAAGGTCGTAGTCATGATTCTTCTTGATTTTACGCTTTTAAGCATTACGTTTTCGCTCCTTTATTTATATTTTTTTATGAGATTCACTACACCTATCAAACTAACAACAGGTGTAGTCATCTTTTTAGAAACTAATTTCCATTTGTATACGACTTCTTTTTACTTCATGGCTATAATTACTTTGTGTGCTGTAAGTCAAGTAATCGCCATCGAAATACGACGCACTAAGTGTAGCATTTTTCATAGGTGTATAAGCAAAGCCTACCATAATACCTTTTTCATTCGGATACACATTGTCAGCATGATCAGTAGTTAATGCAATTGCGCTGTAGGATTCCACTTTGGCATATTTGGCAAATAAACCATAAGATCCTACTGCATCCGATTTCGCACCTTTATAATCAAGGCGAACCATATAGGCTTTATTGAAGCCATCAGCATTAGATTTCGCATGAGCACCAGATAATACAATATTTTTGTTAATTTTAGTATCAACACCAATCTCTATACTTCTACGTGCGGCATAATCCCAATCGCTGGATGATTCTCCCCACGGAAATTCTGAAGTGGGATTCCAATCCCCTCCATTTGCATAATTCCCATAATACGTTAGATCCCACCATTGATGATCAACCCAACCTGCACCGGTGCCCGTACCCGCACCATCCTTCTTGCCTTTTGCTCCTAACACCGCTATATTAGTGGCTGGACTCATGGCATATTTAAATTGCGTACCAAAGACTTTCGTACCATCTTTATCCTCTGGAACACCATAAAACATCATAGCTTTGATTTTACCAAGGTTAAAGGAGTACTTGCTGCCAGATGTATTATTGTCATATATTAACTGATGACCCGGAGTATTTTCGAACTTACCCGCAGTAAACGTTCCCTTAAATAAAGGTCCTTCCACATAACCTGTCTCTACTGCTGGAGTACTAAAAGCCGTTGCTAAGTCATCGCCAAAAAAATTTATTTGGCTATTAAGTTTCAGCTTTGCATTCCAATCATCACCAAATTTATAATTAAATCCCATCTGGAAAAACATATTGCGATCTATCGCGTTATCTCCCCAATCATTTGATCCTACTTTTCCCTTGGATGTACCACCGTCTGCGACCCAATGACCAGTCTCTTTATCATCATATCTAATACGCACTAAAGGTTGAAACGTCACACGATCAATCTGTTTTTGCATTTCATCTAAACGAACTCCCATACTTTCCAATTCAGATTTATATTCCCTAGATAATTTATTAATCAACGTTTTTTGTGCTGCATTAGCTTTCTTCTCGTTAGCCATAGTTCTACCCACAATAACAGCTATTTCATAACGAGTAAGAGGTCGATCACCATTGAATTGATTGTTATCTCCTACAATAATTCCTGCTGTAACTAATTGGTTTACTGCATCATAAGACCAATGATTTTTGGGGACATCATCAAATGGATTAGCCGCAAATGCAGTTCCGCCTATGCAGACTACCGATGATAGAACCATCCCTAGAATTAGGTTCTTTTTCATTTCTCCCTCTCCTTATTTTTATTTTACTGATAAACACCCAGCTTTATCTAAAATTAATATAAGAATAGCATTTCAAAACGACCTTTTTTCACAGCAGGATCATAACCAGCATCATGTATGATATGCTTTGCATTTACATACCACGCACTAAATAAAACATTTTTTAAAGGCGTGTAAGTAATACCATACTGTATCCCTTTATCATTGGGATCCATATCGCCGCCCCCTGTCTTGATTGCACTCAGCTGTTCTATATGAGCATATTTTGCCCATACACCCCAAGTATTTGGCAAAGTCCAATTAGCTCCCTTATAGTCAAAACGAGCCATATAAGCCTTATTGTTACTATTAGCATTAGACTGCGCATAACCACTAGACAACACCAAATTTTTACTAACTCTGGTATCAGCACTAAGTTCTACAGTAGTACGTGCCGCCGGATCCCATGATAACCATGATTCGCCCCAAGCATATTGAATAATAGATTGACCTGAATTACTCGCATCGTAGCCAGCTCTTCGCCCTTTTACTCCTACCAGTGTTAAGTTCGTGGAAGGGCTTGTAGCATACCTTAATTCAGTACCAAAAACCTCTGTAGAAGCCTTATCTACAGGTCTACCATAAAATGACATAGCCTTAATTTTACCAAGGTCAAAAGAGTATTTTACACCAGTCGTGTCATTGTCATAAATGAGTTGATGACCTGGGAAGTTAGGGAACTTACCTGCAGTAAGCCTACCGTTTCCAATAGGTCCTTCCACCCAAGTTGTAGGTACATAAACAGTACCAAAATTCGGTTCCACAGTATCTTGAAAGGTTCTCTTATAAGTTTCCATTCTGCCAAATGCAGTCCAATCATCATTAAGTTTGGCCTCAAACCCCAGATTGAAACATACACCACGTTCCACCCAGCTAGCAGGCCATTTGAATACTTTACCATCGGCACGGCCGTCTGTACGACTGTCATACCTTACACGCGCAAAACCATAAAACTTAAGCCGATCAATCTGGTTTTGCATTTCATCTAAGTGGACCCCCATATTGTCCAGTTCGGCACGATATTCCTTAGATAATTTATCAATAATAGCTTTTTGCTCCGCAGTGACTTTCTTATTGTTCGACATAGTTTTAGCTACAAGTTGAGCCATTTCATAACGGGTAAGTACTTTCTCACCACTAAATGTCGTACCATATCCCTCAAGAACATCTGCTGCAACCAATTGGTCTACAGCATCATAAGACCAGTGTGTTTTGGGAACATCCACAAACGGATTTGAAGCTGCAAATGCAGTTCCACCAACGCAAACTGCAAATAACAGAGTCAACGTTAGAATTAGATTTTTCTTCATCTTCCCTCTCCTTCGATTTATTTACTTACTGCCATAAGCCTCTAGAAAAGAATCATCGTAAGGTTCCCTTGTTACCCATACCACTTTCTTTATCAAAGAATTAGCTCATATCTATCACCTACTTTAAGAACTAGGTTAGGATACCTAAACTGGCACCTCCTTCTTTCCTATCTAGCTCTCGGTAGAGAAAGATCCATATTGGCTTCAAATTCATCTGCTAACAACGTTCATTTCATGCTTGTCCCACATTGCGAAAGATATATGTAATATGAATGATTGAATTAATTATAATATTAAAAAAATTCTGTTGTATTACTAATTTTTTACCTTTAACTGAAAATATTTTACATAACTAGTAAATAGCGGTTGGTGTGCTAACTAAACTTATCTGCAACGTCTTCTCCTAAAATAAACAGGTATTGCAGCTTTACATTTTATAAAAAAAAGATTATACAATGCTAATGTAGCGATTGTATAATCCTAATCTATCACCTCAGGCAAGAATGCAGGGTTACTACTATCAATTCAGAATTGCCTTTTCTGTTTCTTTATCAAAAATATGTATTTTATTTGTATCGATAGCAATTTTCACAGTATCACCAGCCTTAACAATACTTTTTGGATTAACGCGGGCAATAAAATTACTGCCTTCTACCTTCATAAACAAATAGGTCTCCGCCCCCATTAGCTCGGTGACTTCAATAAATGCATTAACAATACTATTACTGAATTCTATAAGACACTCCTCATTATCATATAAATCTTCGGGTCGTATACCCATGATAATTTCTTTACCAACATGATCTTCTAATGCTGGATTTTTTGCTTTCCACGCTGGTAATTGGATGGTGTTATTACCAAAAGTAAGATAGAATCCCCCTGATTTCTTAACAACTACCGCTGTTATAAAATTCATTTGGGGACTTCCAATAAAACCAGCAACAAATAAATTGCAAGGCGCTCCATAAAGTACTTGTGGATTATCTACCTGTTGCACTATTCCATCCTTCATAACCACAATGCACGTCCCCATGGTCATGGCTTCTCGCTGATCATGAGTTACATAGACAAAGGTTGTCTGTAGCCGTTGATGTAGTTTACTAATTTCTGTACGCATTTGATCCCGAAGTTTTGCATCCAAATTCGATAAGGGTTCATCCATTAAAAACACCTTGGGATCCCTGACAATGCAGCGCCCCAAAGCCACGCGTTGTCGTTGTCCTCCTGACAATGCTTTTGGCTTTCGATCCAGTAAATGCCCTATGTCAAGAATCTTCGCCGCTTCCATAACCCTTTTTTTCATCTCTTCCTTAGACATTTTACGGATTTTAAGACCAAACACCATATTCTCATATACAGTCATATGAGGATATAGGGCATAATTTTGAAATACCATTGCAATGTCTCTATCTTTGGGTGCTATATCGTTTACCAGTTTACCATCAATATATAGTTGACCTTCTGATATCTCTTCTAGCCCTGCAATCATCCTAAGAGTAGTGGACTTGCCACAACCAGATGGACCCACTAACACCACAAACTCACGATCAGGTATCTCAAGATTGAAGTTATCTACAGCAGTAACATTACCAGGATATCTTTTATATATATTTTTCAATTCTAAGTGTGCCATAACCTATCCCTCCGATTCATAACAATTTTATTAATGCTAATTTGGCAATACACCAGCTACCAATCATCAGTACCTTCCCCTCTATCCCAGCTCACCACTTTTACATTTTTCTTTATATTCCACTGGCGTTATACCTGCAACCATTTTAAAAACCTTGAAAAAGTAAGTATAATTATTAAATCCTACCTGCCTTACAATTTCTTTTAGCTTTATATCGGTACGCTCGATTAGATATTTTGCCTGTTTGACTCTTATACTGTTCAAGTACTCAGCAAATCCCATACCATAATCTTCTTTAAATACCCTACTTAGGTAAGAGCTATTCACTCCGATATATTCTGCCGTCTGATTCAGAGATACGTCATTGGTATAATTTTTTCGTAAATATTCCAAGGCTTTATTCGTAGGCTCTGTATATTTACCATGCATATTATTACCTAATAGTAATGTTATGAGGCGTTGATAGATAGCACCAATCCATTTTTTCACATCCATAATCGTTTCATGTTTTTTCATTTCTTCATAAGGTATATCGTTATTATTATATAAATCTTTTATATCAATAGTGGACTCACGAGCAATACGATTGGCTATGCCAATTAACTCGATGCAAATCATCTGTATGGACTTATAACTAACCCTGAGCTCAGTGATCCTATTAAAAATATCATCAAGATATTGACTGATCTTTTCAATATCACCAGCCTTTATCGCCAACATAATCTGCTTTTCATCTTTTACATCTAAATTAAAAAAATCAACTGTATTGCCAAGGTTCGCTGATTCTCTAAAAATCTGATCTTTTCCCGTAATTATTTTTTCACTCAACATTTCATCTACTTCTTTGTAAAGCCTACTGATATCCCCGATATTGTAAAATAGCCTACCTAGGCTAAAGCAAGCTGTAATATTCAAATATCGCTTCATACTCTCCCGTATGCGCCTCACAGTGGTAGACACATGATTGTAGATAAATAATTCACTGTGCACCGCGAAATGGAATATGATAACAAACTTTCCGTCATCAATAGCAGACATGACAGCATTCCCCATGTCTTGTAATATTTCTTCTGTCAAATCTACAATGGAAGAGATAATTCCGCTTGCCTTATCCTCTGCAAAATGTTTCTTTATATGCTTAAAGTCGTCAATTGATATCACTACCATCGCCAAAGGACTGCGATCAATAGGTAGTTCCAGCTCCTTTGTTTTATCCTTTATCACGCTCATATCACAAATATCCCCCAGTACAAGCCTCCTGATAAAATCCTGCCGCAAAATTTTACGACTTTGTGCAAACTGCTTCATGAGATTGTGCTCTCGACTGATTTTATCGCTAGCGGTTTTCAAGACTTTCAGTAAGGATATATCATCTAGTTTATGTTTTAAAAGATAATCCACAGCTCCATTTTTTAGACTTTCCTTTACATATTGAAAATCTTCATAGCCACTTAGGGCTACACTTTTTATATCTGGATAGTTCACCCCTATGTATTCAATAAGCGCAACCCCATCCATTACTGGCATATTCATGTCAGTAATCACTATATCAGGCAGATTGTCTGTTATCATCCCTATTGCATTTTGACCATTTGTAGCCTCACCGCATAGCTCAAACCCATTTTTCTTCCAATCAATTATTGTTTTGAAATTACTTCTAGCCGTAAAATCATCATCTACAATTAATACCTTCAGCATTACTTTTCACTTCCTTGCTTTATCACCGGTAATGCAATCTCAACTGTTGTATAAAGACCTGGGACGCTTTCAATGGACAAACCATATTGTATACCAAAATATAACTTTATTCTTTCATCTACATTAGCAATGCCGAGACCATTTAGACGCATATGACTATTTTTCGTCCCCCCATTCAAAAGGGCTTCCAATTTTCCAGGCACTATACCTACTCCATTATCGGTTACAATCATTTTGATCGCACCATCATAACAAAAGCCTTTAATCACGATCATCCCCTGTCCATCCATTGGTCCGACTCCATGTATCAACGCATTTTCTACTACCGGCTGTAATAGGAGCCTGGGAATTTTACATTCTAAGATTTTAGGTTCAATATCATAATTTATTTTAAATTTGTTGAGATACCTATATTCCTGAATATTTATATAATTCTTGATATATTCTATTTCTTCACCGATGGTTATCAGGTCCTCACCTTTCCCCATGGTCATATGAAATAATTGTATCAGTGAAGTAGTAATATTCTCGATATTCTCAGCCTTTTGGGCCTTAGCTAAAAACTTTACCGTATTTAGAGTATTGGAAAGGAAATGAGGGTTAATTTGTGCTTGCAAAGCCTTGAGTTCAGCCAATCTTTTTTGATTTTCCTTATTCTTAGCGTTTTCCATCAAATTTTTAATTTCACTTAGCATGTAATTAAAGTTTCGTGTAACCTCGCCGATTTCATCGTGGTAATGGTCAGTAATACTTACTGACAAATCACCTTGTTGTGCACGATTCATAGCAACCTGTAATTTTTCAATGGGTGCAAGTAAATTAGCCGAAAAGACATATGCTAGCAATATTGAGATAATAAAACATCCTATCCCTATGAATATCGCATCCACAACCATCTTTTCAGAATCGGAATTCAGATAAGAAAAAGGTATGATCCCAACCACAAACCATTCTACGCCTTTTACAGGTGCAAAGGATACAAGGAATTCTCCTCCCGCAAATTCATAAGGAAAGGTATAGTTCTCAGCGGCATAATTATCCTTTATATGTTTAATCAGGTTTTCATCAGAATAATAACTGGTCACTGGCACACTGGAACTACGACTAGAAACTACGATTCCGCTTTTATCTAGGACAAAAATATCAGCATCCTGACCAATATCAATATTTTTATAGATATTTGATAATTGTCTTTCATTAGCACGTATCATAAGATATCCAATAATGTCCCCTTGCTCTAGAGATTTCACTGCACGACCAAGTAATATTCCATTTTTTTTGCCAAGTAGTTCATCATTAGCTACTGGATGATACTCGTTTTCTATATTTACCGGTGTCCATAGAATAGCACCACCTTTGCTATAAAGCTGATCAAGATAATCTTCGAGATAATCCTGTTTAAAATTGAAAGAAAAGCCGGAATTACCATAGGCATTTACCTTTTTTCGATTCATTGTATAGATTAATACATCTGATACATCATGAAGAAAGGAAAACTTTTTAACATGATTCTCCCGCATCTTATATTTCGCATCCTCAATCTCCCACTCGCTCATCTGATTACAATGCAGAAGTATATTCTGGACTGCATCGGAAAACTCAATCTCCACACTATCATTTTGTAACTTATCTAGTTCCCTTTCTATATTTTCACTGACTTGACGCATAACTTCTACCGAATACGTGCTAATTTTCGTTTTCATCGCATCGCTCGAATTCTTATATACCAAAGTAACGATTACAAGCAATGGCAGCAGTGAAAGTACAGTAAACAATAGTACTAGTCTATTTCGTATTTTAAAATTTCTAAAGATTTTATCCATCATAACTGCTCTTAAGCACAGTTATATTTTGCAAATTCCGATTATCCATTTATTTTTTCCCCATTCTTCGTGTTGCACACATGGTAGCGAATTTCTTGGGCGTCATAAATTGAATAATTCTACTCATTCTGGTATAACAATTATATCCAGGCAAAATCAAGCATTACTCTATCTTTACCCTATCGGGAACGGGTTGCCCAAAATCAGGAGTTCCATCAAGATTCCAATTCAGCACCTGTACACGGGTATGACGATTAGGATCATAGAGAGGGTCACCCTGAATCTGCTTATAATTTCTCGCATGATACACAAGCAAATCTTGTTCTCCGTCTTCAGAAACAGTAAAGGAGTTATGACCAGGCCCGTATTGACGGTTGTTATCTGAAGTTGTAAAAACAGGTTCTTTTGACTTCGTCCATGACTTACTATCCAACAAATCGCTAGTATCAGCCGCTGTCAGCAACCCCATACAATAATTAAAATCTGTAGCACTTGCAGAATAAGTTAAAAAGAATTTACTATTTTTCTTAATAACTGCAGGTCCTTCATTTACCCAAAAACCGATGGTTTCCCAATTATATTCCGGCCTAGTAAGCATGACTTGCGATCCCTTAATGGTCCAAGGTGTAGGCATTTCTGCAATATAAAGGTTCGTATTCCCTTGAATTGCAGGGTTCTTTTGCGCCCACACTAGATAGCGAATCCCCTTATACTCAAAGGTCGTAGCATCAAGAGAAAAGGATTGCCAATTGGTCCTAAGCTGCCCTTTTTCCACCCATTCAGCTGCAAAAGCATCATCCGTACTGCTCTCTAATACATACATTCGATGATCAAATACAGAGTCTTGGCGTGCGCCAGCAAAATAAATATACCATTTGCCGTCGATAAAATGTAATTCAGGCGCCCAAATATTGGCACTCATAACACCAGTATGATGTTTTTTCCAAATTATTTTAGGAACCGCAGTTGCCAGGCCTGCTATGTTTTTTGATCTTCTAATCTCAATACGATCGTATTCCGGTACTGATGCCGTGAAATAATAATATCCATCAGTATGTTTATAAACCCAGGGATCCGCCCGCTGCTCTACAATAGGATTTTGATATTGGTTATCAAACATAACGAGTGCCCCTCCTCGACCCTTTAAAATCGATTCCTCCTCATACTAACCATTAAAGGCTTGAGGTCAGGTTAAGATAAAACGAAACATATTCCAGGAAAGCTTTGGCAAAGTCGTCCTAAAAGTATGGTCCCCCTCTGCAATAGCCACCGCTCTCGGTACCACAGCATCAGGTGCATCAAAGGTATTTTGAGCTGATAAATCTGGACCATCCATAATGATATGCTCGGTCATTTTCACACTACCAAAGGAACGTAAATCGATGAAAATTTCTCCATCCTCCGCCGTATCACAGTTTAAAGCAAACAGGGTTATCGTACCAGTCTCTGCATTAAAGGTGGCAGATGTTTGTACAGATGGTACATCACCATACAGTGTCGTTACAAAATTTTCAGACTTTGTTAGCGTTTTAAGGGCTGTTCCTCTGCCATAAAGAGATACCTGTTGAAAAGGATAATATATGGCTTGCTTTAAAATCCGACCATCCCTTTCCGTAAAGATAGGAGCTATGACATTTACCAGTTGAGCAAGACATGCCATTCTCACCCGATCGCAATTATTAAGCAAGGTACACAGCATACCACCGAATACTAATGCATCCAGCAAAGAGTATTGGTCTTCAAGAATAGCAGGAGCCTCGGCCCAAGGAACACGTATTTGCTTTTTGATGTACCATACATTCCACTCATCAAAGGATAGCTTCATCGTTTTCTTGCTTCTCGCTTTAGCTTTGACATAATCAGCGGTAGCGGCCACCGTTTTGATAAAATCATTCATGTCCGCAAAGGAAGCTAAAAAGTTTTCTACACTGCCTTCATTTTCATAATATCGGTGCAAGGATATATAATCGATATGTTCATAAGTATGCTCTAAGACTACTCTATCCCACTCCGGATAGGTTGCCATCCAAGGGGAAGCACTGCCACATGCCACAAGTTCGATAGAGGGATCAATCCACTTCATAATTTTTGCTGCTTCACGGGCTTTTTTGCCATAATCTTCAGCACTAAGACCACAAGTCTGCCAAGGACCATCCATCTCATTACCAAGGCACCAAACTTTTATATTATGCGGATCTTTGTGACCATTTTTTATCCGCAAATCACTCCAATATGTACCTGCCGGATGATTGCAATACTCCATCATGTAACCTGCGTCTTGTGGCGTACCAGTACCTAGATTTACTGCTGCCATTGGCTCTGTACCGACTTTTTTACACCAATCCACAAATTCATCAATTCCAATTTGATTGGATTCAACCGATAACCAAGCATAATCAAGTCTTCGTGGACGGTCTGCCACTGGACCGATACCATCCGTCCAATTATAACCGGAGACAAAATTCCCACCAGGATAACGTACAATAGGCACCGAAAGATCCTGTACCAACTCTACAACATCTTGCCGAAATCCCTGCTCATCAGCAGTGGCATGTGACGGCTCATAAATCCCCGAATATACTGCTCTACCCAAATGCTCGATAAATGAGCCATACAGCTTAGGGTCTACCTCTGCAATGATATAATCCTTATCTACAATACACTGTACTTTTTTCATTTTTCCCTCCACTATTATGTATCTCTTTTTTCTGCTACACATTACCTTACCTACTGATAGATTATCCCTTTACCCCGCCAACAGTAAGCCCTGATATAAATGCTTTCTGATTAAAGATAAACAAAATGATGATTGGTATGACTGACATCACTGCACCAGGAAATAGTAAGTCATAGTTATTGCCATATGGCGTCAACAAAGATTGTAAGCCAATTGGCAAAGTGAGCATATCATTGGAACGCAATACGATAAGAGGCCACACAAAACTGTTCCAGCTAAACATAGCCTGTAAAATTCCCATAGCGCCAAAGGCTGGCATCATAAGCGGCATCATAATACGGAAAAAAATTTTAAATTCTCCACAGCCATCTATCCGACCAGCATCCAAGAGCTCCTTCGGCAAGGAAGTTGCATACTGACGAAAGAAGAATATAGAAGTAGGCGCCACTACAAATGGCAGTATTACCCCTAGATGAGTATCGATCATTTTAATACCGATAGCTAACTTGTAGAGAGGTAATATGAGAATTTCTACTGGTATCATCATCACAACCAAGACAATTGTAAAAATTAAATTTTTACCTTTGAAATCATATACTGCCAACCCGTATCCCACCATGGATGTCAACAACAATGAAATAGTCGTATGCAATACAGTGATAATAATGCTATTTAGATACCAGAAAGGATATATACCGTCCTTTCCTTCGAGTAAAAGAGAATAATTATTCAGGTTTAGGGCACTAAAATCTATAGTAAGGGAAATACCATTCCGAATCATTTCCACGCCAGGACGCAGGGAAGAAATAATTAAAAAGAAAAAAGGAGCTAGGCAGAATACAGCAAAAGCTGCTAAAATCAAAAATACGATGAATGATATTATTTTATTTCCTTTTTTTGAATCCATATCAATTGGTCTCCTTTTTGAAGAATCCGCTAGCCCAAAGCTGAACCAGACTTACTACCATAACAATAACCAACAGTGCAATACCAATTGCTGAACCCAAACCTAGGTTATTGTTATTAAAACCTTCTTGATATAAATAACATACAATTGTCATACCAATTTCCCCCGGTGAACGAGCGCTTCCCCATAAAGCAAAAGATTCAGCAAACATAGAATATCCACCGTAAATACTAATGGTTGTTACATATAAAATAACGGGCTTGAGACTAGGAAGAGTAATGTGCCAGAATTGTTCTAATTTATTGGCACCATCAATGGATGCAGATTCATACAGTTCCGTGGATATACCTTGCAGCCCTGACAAAAAGTAAATTATATTAACGCCCATCCATCGCCATGTCGCTAACAGCACCAACACAAACATGGATTTATCAGCGTCTTGTAACCACACCGCAGGCTCTACTCCAAATACTCCCAATATAGAGTTCACCATGGCCGTTTCCTGTTCCCCAAAACTAAGTCGAAAGAAAAGCCCTGCCACAATGACAGAAGTTAGAGCTGGCATAAAAAACGCCGACCTAAAGTAGTTTCTCCCAATGGTTGTTTTATTGTTTAATAACACGGCAAGTACTAAAGGAAGAGGGATTAACACTAAAATAGTCCAAAAAGTATATTTAGTGGTTACCCATATGGCGTTTAAAAAATGAGGATTCAATAAGTTTTGGTAATTTTTAAAACCGATATAAGTGACATCTCCAGGTCCATCAATACGCTGGAAACTCATGATCACCGTGGATATAATAGGATACAGAAAAAATAGTAAAACCGATAGGATAAATGGTAAAACAAAAAGATATGGTGCTGCTTTTTGCGAAGTAAACAGTTTCTTAAACCTCATATGACGTGGACTTTGTTTCATTATATTTGCAACTAATGGCTCTGACATGATAACCCCTCCTCTCGATACCAGACTAGATTCTGGTATTAGATTAAAGGCTTCAGCTAATGCTTACGCTGAATCTTTTAATCTAAAAGTATTTCATACACTATTGATCTGTTTATTTTGCCCTCAAATCGTCAGCAGCTTCTTTAAGTGCTTGGGCTGCAGACTGGCTTTGCTCTTTAAGTACCTTAAAGACAACATTTTTCTGTACCAGCGAAACCGCATCAGGGAATTTTGCCCCAACATTCATTGCTCCAATATCATTGACAACAGACTTCAATGTATTAAATATTTCCGTACCAAAATAGTCTGTAAACTTGTTTGTTGCTGTCATGGCAGGATCACTCCATGCATCACTTCGAATTGGATCAAATCCCAAAATGGACCATGTTTTTATACTTCCCTCTTTAGAAAGCTTGGCTTCAGCTAAAAATTCCTTAGCTAGTTCTATATTTTTAGATTGCGTTGTCACTGCCGTTCCAGTACCACCCATTCCTGCCGATTTCTTACCACCTGGGAATACTGGCATAGGGCGGATGACCATTTTGCCTTTTAAGTCAGGCATATACTGTATAAACCTCCCCATGTACCACATAGGCATCCATATCGAAGCAGCATTGCCCTTATTCATCCAAGCATAAAACTCTTCTGAATGGTGATATCCACCTGGTGCAGCCACAGCTGTTTTATCCTTAACCTTCATATCACTAAGCATTTGTAATGTTTTAACATTTGTATCATTATCCAATATGACATCACCATTTTTATCCAAGAAATCTGATCCTTGCATATTGATCAGAGGATAGTACGACCAATGCTCCGTAGTTTCAATACTAGCCATAGGCTTACCTGTTTTCTCCAATACTTTTTTGCCAGCAGCCATATAATCATCCCAGGTTACAATATCATTGATATTGACTCCTGCCTGATCAAGCAACTCTTTATTGTAGAACATAACCTCAGCACCAACATGATAGTCAATCCCGTAGTATTTACCACCTTTTGCGTAATTGTCCATTCTGCCCATAATCAGCTTATCTTTTATAGGATCTACAACACTATTAAGCTCTACTAAACCCGGTTTGCTCCCCTTCAAGAAGTTGGCAAATTTGCTAATCTCAATATCTGCAAGATCAGGGGCTCCTGTACCTGACTGGAGTGCAATGAGAAGTTTGTTATGTTGCTCATCATATGGGTACACATCTGTTTTTAGAACAATGGGCTTATCTGGATGATTTTTATTCCAGGTTACCACAGCGTCATCCATAAACCCTTTGTGCAACTCCTGAAATGTCCAAAAATTAAGAGTCGTAGGCTTTACATCACCCGTTTTTGTTGCAGCAGTCTGTCCTCCACCACATCCTGTCAATAGTGCCGTACAAAGTAGTCCCGCAGAAAATAACAGTGCTAACTTGTTTTTCAATATGGTCTCCTCCTCATTTTTTATGTGCTCTATGACACTTTATGAACTCTTGACATCAAAAAGACTACTATGAAGAACAATGAATCTTTCTTTAATTAAGTATAATCGAATGTAAACCACTTAGTATTTAAATCATTTTACCTTTTACTCAATTTTTTTTATCTTGTGAATTTTCTCTCTTTAATCGAGCGTAATCTACCGAATTGATGGCTTTTTGTATGCACTTAGTAGTCCAGGGCAGGAACATGACGATCTACCACTATTTTCATAGTAATAAACATATAGAATACACTTACTATAAATAATAGTATCAATACATTAGGAATCGCTTTGTATAAAAAAAGCAAATATAGTTCGTAGAAACTGCCTTGATACTATGAATAACTCTTTCTTAACAATAAGAAGGCATATCAGCAACATAACGCTGACATGCCTTTCACTCTTTGTTATTTAAATCGTATTTACTTATGCTACTTCGTTCTTTTTGACTCAACCTGTTCAAATCCATAGTCTAGTAATTTAGCCGCATCATCCCAGCGGTAGTCACTGTTTAGGATAACGGCTATTAATTGTATATCGCCTCGTTTTGCGGAAGCCACTAAGCAATCACCAGCATCATTGGTATAGCCTGTTTTAACACCATTGCTTCCAGAATATGTATTTAACAATTTGTTCGTATTGCGAACATGAATTGCACTTCGGTTCAGAAAGTTAACATCATATTCTTGAGTGGATACGATTTTTGCAAAATCAGGATTTTTCATCCCGTATGCAGTAATTAATCCGAGATCATAGGCAGTAGTATAATGATTTATTGGATCAGGTAGTCCATGGGGATTGGTAAAGTGAGTACATGTTGCTCCGATTTTTTCTGCTTTTGCATTCATAATCTCCACGAAAGCGGGTATTGATCCAGCTACATTCTCAGCGATAGCCTCTGCTGCATCATTGCCTGATACCAGCATCATACCGTACAACGCATTTTTTAGTGTTAATTGATTCCCTGCTTTTAGTTCGAGACTTGAGCCTTCACAAGCTGCATCACTAGAACTTACAGTAATGATATCATTAGAATTACCTTTTTCCAGTGCAGTGATCAATGTCATGATCTTAGTAGTACTGGCTGGATACATAATACCTTTTGAATTCTTTTCAAATAATACCTGATTGGTATTGGCTGTCATTACAATAGCCGCTTCAGCCTCTACTTGAGGAGGCGTTGGGGCGGCAAGAGCAATATTTACCCCAAAGATCATGCTTAAAAACAATAGTATGAGTCGACGATACATATATGTTGCCTCCGATTTATTTTGACCACAATCATAGCCTTGGTCAGTATATCATTTCAAATGCACGAATACGATAGATAGAAGATCTTTTCTACTTAAGCCTCCTTCTCTAATTGACTGTCCTCTAATAATTCTTTCATTTCATCTTGCTGTTTATATAAATAACCATGTTCCCAGTTCAAACTCATGGCCTTTTCAAAATCGGCAATCGCATTTTCTATATCATCCAAATCCTGAAATGCACGAGCCTTTCGTGCATATAGCAACGCTCTGTTTGCATAAGCAGCATCATGTTCAGGTTCTAAAACAATAACTTGACTATAATCATGGATCGCAGCCAAAAATTCTTCTGAAACATGTGCATATGTGAGGTGATCATTCTTTTCAAGAGCTTGTTTCTCTTTATGTAATGCTATTTCGTCATATAGTTCACCCCGCCCGAAATATCCAGCTGCACTATTAGGTGCCAATCGAATCGCCTCAGAATAATCGGCCAACGACTTATCTTTTACCCGCAAGTTGCGGTGATAACATTTGCCGCGGTGAAGATAGGCTGCAGATTCATTAGGATTTACCTCAATTGCCACCGTAAAATCTTGCAATGCATCTACATATTGTCCTAATGTGTTGTATAACAAGCCTCGTTGTATTAACGCATCATAATGCTTAGGATTAGCGGATAGTACCTTTGTAAAAGCGTTACAGGCTCTTACCCAATCTTGCTGCGCTACTAGCGCCATCCCATATAAATAGTCCCGCTGTTCATGGTTCTGCTTTAATTGCTGACCTTTGCTCTTTTTTTCCTCAAATTTCATTTTAGAGTGCTTATCGCAATATTGCTGTATGCTCGCTATTACTTCTGGTATATTGATTTCCTCATATTTTGCCAAACTATTTTTAATATATTGAGACTCAAGAGCTGCGCTAGCGGAATCTTTGGTCAAAGATTGTTTATTAAATCTATCCCCTTTTGTCAGTAAAATACGCTGTTCCAATTCCAAATGCAACTCTGTAAGGCCCTTTCCTGCACTAGTCAAACTCTTATACCGAAGCAACTGTTCCTCAAATAATTGATTAAACTGTCTTTCATCCACATAAAGTACAGTATGAAACTTCTCTGCTATCCATTCCCGAATCGGAAGAGCGATTTGTTTTGCAAGTTCTGGCTGCTCCTTGTCTAACCAAATTTCCACTCGATAATAGGTATAAGCAGCAATTTCAAAGATCGTAGCATCTCCTAAGTATTGCTTGGACACTTGCAAAATCTGGTCATTTTGCCCTTTTGTATCATACTTTCCCCAATAAACAGCAGTCTGTATGAGTCCTAGAAATAACGCGTAAACATCTGGATTTTCGATGTCCACCTTCTTAATTTCTTGTAGTATCCATTTGCGAACCATCGAATTTTTTTCCGTATTTTTTGAAAATAACCACGAAAAGATACTCAAAATCAACCCTCCTTTTATTATATATAATTATCGCATAATTTGGAAAATACACAACCCTAAAGAAGCAGGATTTGCTCTAATACATGATGCTGAATAAAAAAAGAGTCAAGCAGATCAATGCCTGACTCAAAAGCTTAGCAAAAACATCTCAACGGTTTTTAATGCTGGCAATCCTTTTCTTCCCCCAAGAGCCTGGGTATTAAGAGCAGCTACTGCACTGGCAAACTCGGCACATTTTTTCAGAGGCATGTTATGGAGAAGTCCATATAAGAAGCCTCCGTGATAACTATCTCCACATCCTGTGGTGTCTACGACATTGTCCATTTTAAATGAAGGTTGATGAAAGATACCAATGTCGTTGTCGAAGACCCAGCTTCCATTGATTCCATCTGTTATTACGACAAGTTCTAAGCCGGATTTTAGCAATGACTCCCCTGCACGATCCACTTTAGTTTCATCTGTATAGGTAAGAGCGAATTCCTTTGCCAAAATACAAATATCTACCTTTGGTACAATTCGCCGCATATTTGGATTGTATCGATTTGCACCACCGTCAAATGATATTTTAACCCCTGCATGTTTTGCAATATCGATTGCCGCTAAACTAGCTTCTAAATGCCTCCCATTCAAATGAAGAACTTTGGCTCCTTGTATGATAGAGGTATACTTTGTAATGTCCCTTATTTCTGGAACCGATCCAGGATGATAGAGAATTGCACGAATGCCAGTATCTTTCTCAACTAGTATATTGGCGATTGAAGAAGAG
>Ga0316600_10000418_pt1 | contig 21119 bp, 14 predicted proteins | sample OWC_soil_day5_CT_FD_207652 | JGI IMG/M metagenome (GOLD analysis project Ga0316600, IMG submission 207652) | Wetland soil microbial communities from Old Woman Creek delta, Ohio, United States - OWC_soil_day5_CT | ecosystem: Environmental > Terrestrial > Soil > Wetlands | place: USA: Ohio... | reverse complement strand
GAGCGCGCATATCTTCTGCGATTTTATTAGCCACATTCGCAGTACGACTGGCACTTGCTGCCTCCGGTAAGCTAATACTTGAGATATAAAACCCTTGGTCCTCACTGGGAACAAAGGAAGATGGCACGAGCTGAAATAGCTTACCAGTGACTACTAATAGCACCACCAAGAATACAGCCCCTAAAGCAGATCGCTTAATAAACTTTGCCAAACCTCTGCCATATCTCTCTACTGTTGCCTCAAACACATCATTAAATTTGTTGAAAAACTTTTCTAACATGCCTGAATGGGCATTGGGATCATGAGGTTTAAGTACTAACGCACAAAGAGCTGGCGTTAACGATAAAGCCACGATAGCCGACAATGCCATCGATACTGCAATCGTTAAGGCAAACTGTTTATATAAAACACCTGTTGTTCCGCCAAAAAAGGCTACGGGAATAAACACAGATGCCAATACAAAGGCAATGGCAACAACAGGACCCGACACTTCACTCATGGCCAATTTAGTTGCGTCTTTGGGATTCATACCATTATAGCGCATATGGTGTTCCACGGCTTCAATTACAATGATCGCATCATCTACCACGAGTCCAATGGCCAGCACCATGGCAAAAAGAGTTAAGGTATTGATCGAGAACCCCATCACCATAAAAGCACCAAAGGTTCCAATTAAAGAAACTGGAATCGCCAGCATGGGAATGAGTGTAGCACGCCAACTTTGCAAAAACAAAAACACGACTAATAGCACAAGTAGTAGTGCTTCCGCAAAAGTTTTGGCAACTTCTTTCATAGATTCTCGCACGTATTTCGTATTATCAACAACTGAATAATAAGCAAGATCTGATGGGAATTTTTTCGATGCTGCTTCCAAGGCTTCCTGTACTTTAGTAATTGTTTCCAATGCGTTGGCATCGGTAGTCAGCTGAACTGCAAAAGCTGTTGCTTGACGACCATTAAGAAAACTCTGGAAGCCATAATCTTTGCCTCCCATCTCAACTTTGGCTATATCGTTTAGCCTAATAAAATTATTATCCTTAGAACTAATAATAATATTTTCAAATTCCTTGGGTTCGGTCAAACGACCTTGTACCCGTGCGGAATATTGAAATTCTTGCTGGGAGGATGATGGTCTCTGACCAATGGTTCCTGCTGGAGCCTGCACATTTTGTGTACCAATAGCAGTGGAGATGTCACTCCCCGTAAGTCCTAACTGAGCCATTTTATCAGGCCTCAGCCAGATTCTCATCCCATAATCAGCACCATATTCCATAATACTACCTACGCCTTTGATTCTTTTCAAATCTTCAACAAGGTAAATACTTCCATAATTTTTCAGAAAAATACTATCATAGCTTCCATTGGGAGAATACAGTGAAAAAATTAAAGAACTATCAGGAGAAACCTTACGAGTCGTAAGACCCGCCGTAGTAACTTCTGTAGGAAGAGACGCATTCGCTTGGGCTACCCGATTCTGGGTTTGTACTGTTGCCATATCAGCATTTTTACTCAAATCAAACTTTGTCGTCAAAGAGTAAGAACCTGAATCTGAACTAGTCGATTGCATAGAAACCATATCTTCTGTCCCATTGACCTGTAGTTCAATCAATTGGGCCATGGTCTGTTCAACAACTTCAGCATTTGCGCCTGTATAACTGCCGCTTACACTCACCTGTGGCGGTGTAATTTGGGGATATTGGGCTATGGGTAAATTGAATGCTGAAATTAAACCAACTAAGGTAATAACGATAGATAATACGATCGCAAAAATGGGACGTTCAATAAAAAACTTAGCCACCAGATTACCTCCTATTGCTTCGCCGGAGTTTGTAAATCATCCGGGCCAATCATTATTACCGTGACAGGTGTCCCTGGCGGCGTCTTCATAAAGCCTTCTACTACAATACGATCATTTGCTGTTACGCCTTCGTCAACTACCCACATATTACCAATTTTTGTACCCATTTTAACTGGCCGTGTTTCTGTTTTATCACCTTCTACGACAACAGTGACGAGAGTTTTATCCAGCATTTGCTGCACAGCTCTTTGTGGAATTAATAACGCTCCTGGGCGGACTTCACTTTGAACAGCAATACGAGCAAACATGCCAGGTACAAGAAGCTTGTTAGGATTGGCAAAAGATGCTTTAAAACTAAGCGTACCTGTACCAGTCGTTAAGCCTTTATCTACCTGTTCGATCTTTCCAGCGATTGGATAGGTGGAACCATCACTGAGAATTAGCTTCAAATTCCCCCCCCACTCTGTTGGAGACGCATCTTGATGATTCTTAGCAAGCCGTAAGTATTCATTTTCACTCATACTAAACTTTACCATCACTGGGTCAACGGAAGAAATTGTCGCCATAATTGTTGATCCAGCTGATACAAAGCTACCTACACTTAAATCATTAATATCAATTCTACCATTGAGGGGCGAAAGAATGACCGTATCCTCAATGTCTTCTTGTGCCTGCTGCACCTTAGCCCAATTTGCTTGCGCTGCTGCAGCATTTTGCTGTTCTATAGCCACTGCATTATCTAAAGTCTGCTGTGCAATGGCGCCTTGTGATGCAAGCTGATTGTACCTGCTAACATCTTTGCGTGCATTAGCGAGCAGAGCTTCCGATTGTGCTGCTGTTGCTTGATTTGTCAGTAATGCAGAGTTATATTGGCGGCTGTCAATGCGAAACAGTGGCTGACCTTCAGAAACAGTAGCCCCCCCTGTTACCATCTTAGCCACAATATTACCTGAAACCTTAGCCCGAATTTGAACTTCATTCTTGGCCTCTACCGCCCCAACAAACTCATATGTAATGGGAGTATCTTTCTGCACCACTTGCATAACCTTAACTTCCACAGCCTGCTGGGCTGGTCTTGCCCCTTGCTGGCTACACCCACTCACAGCCACCATACTTACTAAAAAGGTGAGTACAATAAAACAATGCCATTTTGTCTTTGAACTTATGTGAACCAATTCATTTACCTCCTTCATGTTGCTCCTACTAAAACTACCTACACCACCAAAACATCTATGAAACTATCTTATCTAAGATAGGATCATGTCCCATTCTTATTGTAATCACTTCCTTTTACAATTGACTCATCAGTCATTCCATATAATTCGACGATCTGATAGCAAATCCTCCCACTCCCAATACTTTTTTTAAATGTAATTAAATTGTGAAACATATGTGTACAAAATAGATTGGAAATTTTTATCTCCAATTAGATTACCTCATTATTATATAGATCATCTCATTATTATAGACTATTTTTTTTGCTGATATGGATACAATATCAGTAGCGTGACTTTCAAAGCCACCTGACAAATCGTGAGGGGAGAATAACATGCAATCAGAATCTCAGCGCAATATATTACTCATAGGCTTATTCCTAGCATTATTTTTTTCTTCACTTGATCAAACAGTGGTCGGGACGGCAATGCCAAGGATTATTGGAGAACTTGGCGGTCTCAGTATCATGACATGGGTAACTACCGGATATATGCTTACTTCAACAACGGTTGTTCCTATTGCTGGCAAGCTGGCAGACATATACGGTCGGCGGGTCATTTATATTACAGGCCTAATAATATTCATGATCGGCTCTGCTCTCTGTGGTACTAGCACAAATATGTTACAGTTAATTATCTACCGGGCACTACAAGGACTTGGGGCAGGCATCATGATGCCGTTGGCTATGACTATTGTTGGTGACATATTTCCGCCAGAGGAGCGTGGCAAATGGCAGGGTCTTATGGGTGCCTTATTCGGTCTATCATCTGTCATTGGTCCAACCATAGGAGGATGGATTGTTGATTTCTCCTCTTGGAAATGGGTCTTCTATATTAATTTACCAATAGGAATTCTTGCCACATTGGCTATCTATCTTGGTTTACGCGGTGAGAAAAAACTAAGAGATACGGTTGTCATTGATTATGCAGGAGTTATCACACTAATTACCGGAACTATTAGTTTACTGCTTGGATTAAATCTTGGAGGTACAAATTTTTCTTGGGGTTCATGGCAAGTATTGAGTTTGCTAGGGATTTCATTTGTCTCTTGGATTTTATTTATTCCGGTGGAAAAAAAAGCTGTTGACCCTCTACTAAGTTTAGATTTATTTAAAAATAGGGTTTTCGCTGTAACCAATATTGTTGGCTTTCTCATGGGCTTGGGAATGTTTGGTTCACTCATGTTCTTACCCCTTTTCCTACAAGGCGTCATTGGGGCTAGCGCCACAAGCTCCGGAAATACCATGTTGCCTATGATGCTCGCCCTAATACTGACAAGTATTATTACTGGGCGCGTTGCAATGAAAGTCACCTTCCGCTTGATGTACTTAATTGGTATGATTCTCATGGCATTAGGATTTTACCTGTTGAGCACAATGACAGTTTATACTAAACAAAGTACTGCTATTTTCTATCTAATTCTCCTTGGCAGCGGAATGGGAGTCATCATGCCAATCGTTACACTTGCCGTACAAAGTGCCTTCGGACCTGAGCAGCGGGGAGTAGCAACCTCTGCAACCCAGTTCTTTCGCAGCATCGGCGGCACTCTTGGCATGACTATACTAGGGGCAATCTTCAATGGTTATTCAAGAGACATCATGGAAAGGGATTTCTTTTCTGTTATATACAGCATTCCTGGTTTGACTTCAGGGCCACATGCAGCAATATTTGAAAATGCCCGCTCTGATCCCCATGGTTTTTTTAATGTATTATTAAGCCCAACTGCCCTTGGGGCAATACCAGCAGATCTTCAGCAAATATTACTGCCACCTCTAAAAATTGCACTGGCAGACTCTTTACAAATCGTCTTCTGGGTTGCCATGCTAGTATCTATTGGCGGTATCTTTGTTAGCCTACTAATGGGAAGTGCACGTCTTGAGAAAAAATCTGCTAGAAGCTTTAGCGAAGAAGCCGGGATGACTTTATTTGCCGAAGGTATAACTCCCGAAGTGGAGATATCGGCTGAACTCGTGCCTGATCTAATAGATAAATATAATAAGGATTTACCGCAGAGGCACAGAGAACGCTGAGAGTAAAACCACGTTAAACACAAAGGAAAACTTATTTATAATATCATCTTTGTTTTCTTTGTGTCCGCGTAGCGGCTTTGTATCTTTGTGTTAAAAATATGGTTTTCCATTTATTTCACAAAAAATTATATATCCTGATACTAATATAAAAATCCTGCAGTTTGCCAAAAAATTGCAGGATTTTTACTGTTTTTGTTGCTATTGACCCCACTCTATATCTTCATTCAACATTTCTGCCAATAAGGGAAAGGGCGACAAAGCTCTTGGCAGTATACCTTGCAAGGCCGCAATAGCCACTCCGTAATTTACAATGGCTACGCCTTGTTCCTGTACTTGTACAATACGCGACAGCATTTCCCGCCTATTCAGCATACAGGCACCACAATGCACTACAAGCTTATATTGGGATAAATCCACAGGTAATGTCATTCCGCTAGACCATTCAAATTCTATTTCTCCCCCGACAAATTGGCGAATCCAACGAGGCAGTTTAACAGTACCAATATCATCTTCCACCCGATGATGTGTACATCCTTCACTCATCAAAACTTTATCACCAGGTTTCAGAGCTAAGAGGGTCTTTGCTCCCTCTACCAGCACTTCCAGATTCCCTTTATAACGGGCAAACAAAATGGAAAATGATGTCAATAAAACATCAGGGGGAGTATCCGCATCTGCCTTGAGAAAGGCTTGGGAATCGGTGATCACAATGCGGGGTTTCCTCTTCATATTGGCAATACATTCTTTTAACTCCCGCTCTTTTACCACATAAGCCATAGCATCACAGTCCAAAACATCACGGATGACCTGTACCTGGGGCAAAATCAACCGTCCTTTGGGAGCTGCTAAATCAATGGGAGTTACCAGTACTGCCGTATCACCGGGGTTAACTAAATCGCCAACAATGGTCAAATTATCAAAGCATACTGGTGCTATTCTCACTAAGGAGATCTTCAAATCGCTTATGCCTATTTTATTAAGAGCACTGACCGTCACTAGATTTTCGATTCCTAGCTGTCCTTTGAACCTATCCAATTCTAATGAGTTTACGGGGAATTTATCAATTTTATTAATAACCCCAATCACCGGAATATCTTTTTCTTTGCATAGCCTAACAACTTCTTGTTCCAACTGCCCTGCCCCTGTTTGTGCATCCATCACTAAAAGAGCCAAATCAGTCTTAGCCAGTACTTCCAGCGACTTTTTTATACGCATTTGTCCCAGTTCTCCAGAGTCATCCAGGCCAGCAGTGTCAATCATCACCACTGGTCCTAATGGCAAAATTTCCATAGACTTATATACAGGGTCAGTGGTTGTACCCGCGATCCCTGAAACAATTGCCACTTGTTGATTAGTCAGTGCATTGATCAGACTAGATTTCCCAGCATTTCGCCGCCCAAATAAGGCGATATGTAGACGATTACCCCTTGGAGTATTATTCATCTCCGTTCCTCCTCTGCCATTTTATATCCCGCCCTAGCACTCCAGCTCTGGTCAATTGCTGGGCCTGCAACAGCTGCGCAATCTCCTCCTGAGTAAACACTTTTTCCTCTAGCAATATATCAATCACTTGACGCCCGCTGTTAAGAGCTTTCTTGGCTAATATCGCTGCCTGTTCATAGCCAATAAGAGGCGCCAACACTGTGGCAAGGGCTGTACTATTTTTCAAATGGTTTAAACACACTTCTGGCATAGCCTGGATTTCTAAAATACATTTTTCCGCAAATAAGCGTAGAGCTTTGGCCATTGACTCTATGGCCGGCAACAGATTTGCCGCGATTAAGGGATAAAAAGCATTCAGTTCTAGCTGTCCGCTTTGCACAGCCAAGGTAATCGCCAGATCATTGGCTATTACCTGGTAAGCCACCTGAGTAACCATCTCAGGCATTACAGGGTTTACTTTGCCTGGCATAATAGATGAACCTGCCTGAAGCTGTGGCAGACCTATTTCGCCAAAAGGTCCTGAGGATAACAGCCGTAAATCCCCACTGATCTTTACCATGGTTACAGCACAAGCCTTGAGCATCCCTGATACTTCTACAAATACATCAGCATTCTGAGTGCCATCAATACTATTCTCATCTCTAGCAAGCCCCAAGCCACTTAAGCTTCTCAGCCTTTCAATAACAGTATAAGTATATTTCCTAGGGGCATTAATCCCCGTCCCTATTGCCGTTCCTCCTAGATTAACCTTGCGTAATCGCTCCTCAACCTTATAGATTCGCCAGCGGTCACGGCTGATGGCTTCAGCCCATGCGGAAAATTCCTGTCCTAAAGTCACCGGTACGGCGTCCTGCATTTCAGTCCTTCCCAGTTTCAGCACTCCGCTAAACTCTTCTTCCTTCCCCTGTAAAGCGCCTTGTAATACAGCACAGGCTTCTGATAGGGGCAAGAGTAAACGAATAGCAGCCATCCGCAGTGCTGTAGGATAAACATCATTGGTTGATTGAGACATATTGACATGATCAAGAGGGTGTACCAGATGATAATCCCCCTTTTTTCCACCTAGAAGTTCAATAGCCCTGTTGGCTATGACTTCATTCATATTCATGTTAGTAGAAGTTCCCGCCCCGCCCTGAAAAGCATCTACAATAAAAGCCTCGCTAAATTTTCCGTCAGCAATTTCTCCCGCCGCCTGGAAGATAGCACTACCAATATTTTCATCCAGCAACCCTATGGACATATTGCTTTCGGCGGCTGCCTGCTTGACCACCGCTAAGGCCCTGATAAGCTGCGGATGTACCTTCTGCCGAGAAACATCAAAATTTTCAGCGGCCCGAAGGGTGTGAATTCCATAATAAGCCTCAGAAGGAATAGATTTTTCTCCTAAAAAGTCACTTTCCCTGCGATACATAGTTATACTTCCTCCTCTCACATCAACTGCTTAATATCGATTTTACCTGAATATCTTTAAAAGGCATCTTTTATAACATCTATATTTACTCTAAAAATGGAAAACTCCTGCAAAAATTATTATAATTCTTACAGGAGTTTTCATTCATTGTCATTGCTAACACACAATACATTATTAAATTTTATCTTATTTCATAAATGTCCTTCGTTCAGGCAAATCTCAAGAAACAACCAAATTATCCATTATTATCCGTTTAAAACCATACAGTAGTAACGGTCTTCCCTATATCCTCTAAGGTCGTCTGTAGCTTTGCTAAAACTTGCGCCTTTATATTTATTTGCATGGGGAACATTGGATTTTGGTGTGCAGGGTTTATGGCTCCCCCTGCATACACATCAATCTCATCGGCTTCCATTAACATTTTTGCCATCAAGGTGGCACCATCTTGTGCCTTATCGTGGCGAATCTTAGGATCCTTAAGACGTTCTACTGCAGCATATAGGGTTAATACCCCTTCCGTAACTAAATCAATTCCTTCGATATGCCCGATTGGCGGTATCTTTGCATCATGATACATTAAATCTACGGATAAAGGCTTGCCAGTAATACGACTTACTATGTTTGCCGTTGTTCCACCAGCCACAATTTTTTTTCCCGTCTGGCGCAAAAACTTCCTGACAACACTTTCATCACTGGCTATGTCAACAGGTGCCCCTGCTAATAAAGTCAAGTGCCGATTGCGTCGAATTTTCACCGTTACCACCGTGGTGTCATCCCCAGGGCATCCAAGATAATAACCTTCACAACAATTGATAATCTGCTGGCACAGACTTTCCGCATCGTGCTGTCCCCGGCTCTCTAGGGATAATTGCTCGGCTACGCCTTGCCAACCCCAACCTAGTTTTAACAAGCCACCGATACCTGCATGAATTACGCCATCACTTACAGCTACAATCATATCATTCTCCTGCAGCGATAAAGTACCTTTTTTGATTACTTTTCCCCCAACAAATTTTGCTTTGGACGGAAAAGGCACTACCTTACCGGCACGAATTAAAAAGGAAGTCGGACAATCAAATTCTGCAATGGTAGCCTCACCTTCATGGGATATTTTTATAATATGCATAGTGGAATAGGCTATCTTCCGTTCACGACATACAGGCAGTGTTTCGGTAATGGTATTGACCACATCTTCTAAGGAAATCCCTCTTCTTAACATGGAAGACGCAATTTTAGTAGTCAAGGTAGCGAGAATATTTGCTTTCACACCGCTCCCTAATCCATCAGACAAAACGATGATGGTATCCTTATGTGTGCGAATCACATCAACGTTATCCCCACATAACTCTTCACCTACTTTCGATAATTGCGCCACACTAACCTCGGCATGAAGGTGCATTATTTCTCCCCCTTACCTTTGATTAGGCCAATAAGTTCCAACAAGGCCCCCTTAGTATCTGCTGTAGTTTCCCCTAATAGACCAGCTATTTCCTGGGCTACTTGCATCTGTTTTGTAATCACTTCTGTAGCTTTTTCTACCGTATCCAATTTTATCTGCTCAATTTCTTGATCTCTTTTTTCATTAGCTGTAACATCTATTAATATTCCAAAAACCAGCCCATGTTCTGGTACCGGAATAATCATTTGCTCTGTAGTTAACTCAAGCAAGGGATACTTTACCCGTTTCCTCACGATTTTGCGCCCAGAAGCTGCGACTTCAACAAAATCAGTACAATCTATAACCTCAGCAAGATTGAGACCTTTCACCATATCACAGCGTTTATTGAACATTCTCTCCGCCGCAGGATTAAACTCCTGAATCACCATTTTATCATTTACAACAATAATACCATTAAGGGAATTATCTACAATAACATTAGCAAAGGACTCGGCTTTAGAGCGCATGTACGGGATGCACATATCGATTTCCGCCAATCCCTGATAAACAGCAATGGCTTTTTCACGACAAGTATTATACCCACAGGCCCCACAATTTTTTTCATCTTTAGGAATCCGCTTGCCTGTCTGGGCCAAGATTCCAGCGATTTCATCTTTTCTTGGCATAACAATAGCAACTGGCCGGCTACGATATTCATGATTAAAATTCAAATCTGCTGAAATCAGATGTTGTATATCATTATTACCGCTTTTTGCAAAAGCAACCACCTTAGCTTTTTTGGCAGGCGTGCAGAAAGAATTACCATTAACGGGTCCTGCAACACATCCTCCAGTACAGGCTAAGGCTTCAATGAAGCGGGGGGATATCACCCCTGATGATAATCCATCTAATACCTCCATACATTTTTTAATGCCATCTACAGCTATGATTTCCGTATCTGTTTCATCATGCTTCATAAAGGACTTTAAAATTCCACCAGGTATAGGAAGATATCGGCAATTACCTAAGGCTTCATCATCAAAAGTTGCAGTACTTGGCTCCAAATTACTATGATTTAACCATTTTTTCAATTGATCAAATGTAATAACAGCATCAATATATTGGCAATCTGCATTCTCAATCTCCGCCATTTTAGCAATACAAGGTCCTGCAAACACCACAAAGGCATCATTGCCATATTTATGTTTAAGAATTTGTCCATGAGTCATCATTGGTGACATCATTGGTGCAAGATTATCAACTAGCGCCGGATAGTATTTTTCCACCAGATTAACGATTACTGGACAACAAGAGGAAATAATGGTTTTATTTTCTACTTTAAGTAGAGAACTATAGAACCTGGAAACTACCTCGGCACCGATTGCAGTTTCTTCTACTGCCGTGAAGCCAAGCTCAACTATTGCCCCTGCCAGAAGCGCGGCAGTATATTCCGGAAAATTTCCTGCAAAGGATGGTGCAAGACTCATAATCATCTTACGTCCACTGGCAATAGCCTCTTGTATCAAAGCCAACTGGTTTTCTACCTGTTTAGCTTTTTGTGGGCATTCTACCACACATTTACCACAAAAGATACATTTATCATCTACTAACCGGGCATGACCTTTTTCAATCCCAATGGCTTTTACTGGGCATGACCGTACACAACGATGACAATCTTTACAATTTACTTTTTGCGTTGTTATCGTCTTCATCATTTTCACATCCCAGTACTTTCTTCATAAAGATATCATGCACCTTATCTTTAGACACATTCGTGATTATTTCATCATTAATTTTGATCACTACACCCTCTGTACAAAAGCCCCGACAAAAGTTACCCGCAACATCAACCTCACCACTTACCTGATACTTCTCAAGTAACAGATTAAACGCCCTTAATACACCATGAGCACCCCGCAAATGACACGCACTGCCTACGCATACCGATATACTTATCATAATTTCGCCTCTTTTATAATTGTGATTATTTTCACTTTTCTGTAAATATATTGTACCCTAAAAAATTAATTCCTGCAATACAATATCCATCTTTTTCTACTTATTTGTATAAAACTGTATGCAGGGTTTATGGTTGCCCCTGCATACAATACGACTTACAATACTAGTATAATTACTGGTAGGTCAAGTATCAGTAGGAAAGGTAATCCAGATGATAATACCATGATGGATTCATTTTATAGAACAATAAACAAAGAAGCTTATTCAGTATTCTCAATTAGAAACACCTGAACAAGCTCAGCAAGAAATCTTTCAATATTGGGCTAAAATCTTCATCCTGAATCTCAATTTCGCCTATTTGGGATACTTCGTCATCTTATACATCTTGTCAAGAATTATATTCCCCTCTACCTCTATACCTTTATCCTTCACTATTTTCCTTTGGCATCGATTCTTATTTTTTTACCTGATCAACGAGAGCATTGATAGATTTAATGTAACAGCCTATATCTTCACCCACTGTCGTACTGTCAAAACCTTCATTTAAGCGCTGACGCGCAATTTCCGCGTTGGCAGCATAGATAATACAGAACTTGCCAGCATCTTTGACAGCTTTCTTGATACGTTCAAGTGCAACTTTGAATTCCGGTTTTTCAAACTGTGTGGGAATACCCATTGATACCGATAGATCATATGGACCTACAAAGATACCATCTATTCCATCGGTATTAGCAATTTCTTCGATTTGATTCAAGCAACCAACTGTTTCACACTGAGGAATCAAGAGAACATGTTTATTGCAGGTATCAAAATATTCATTAATCGATTTGCCACGAGCATGTTCAGCATATCCCCAACCAGCACCACGGGCATAAGCCACACCGCGCTGCCCCAGCGGATAATATTTTCCATATTCAACAATGCGTTTGATTTCTTCTAGCGACTGTACCTGTGGAATGATAAGCCCCTTCGCTCCAATATCAAGCATTTTCAAAATTGATGTGCGAGAAGAATCTTTTACGCGGACAAACGCCGTACTGTCATGAAGTTCAGCTGCTCTGAACATATTCATCGTACTTTCGACATCGAATGGGCCATGTTCAGCATCTACGATAAAATAGTCCAAATTGGTAAAAGCAATGGCTTCTGCTACATTGGCATTACCCATTTCAAAAAACATACCAACAGTTTTTTTGCCCTGTGCCGTTTTTTCCTGGAACAAATTTTTTAACATTTAAAAACCCTCCATTTTTTAATAATAATTTTTAAATATAGCAGTCTACTGTAAGATTTATACTGTCCAGTAATACTATAATATCAATATCATTCGGCTATTTCAGTTTTAGACTGCGGCACTTGAACGCGTTTTACTTAGCCAAGGTAGAAGGCATAGATAAGAATAGCTATCACAGCTGCAACTCCAAAAATGTCAAGTGGCATCTAGAATGAACCACTCTTCGCAATGATAAAGCCGGTAACTAGTTGGCCGATAGCGCCCCCCATATTGGATCTGCAGTTTTAAAGTCCTACCACCTGAGAGACCATATTCTTCACTTTCCAGCAACCGATTGGCTTTCTCCCAAATATGTACCGCATCTTTTCGCTTAAGGGTTCATTCATTCCAAAGAAACACTGCAGTTTCAAATGAGTCCAGTGATAAAACCTTTAAAATTTCTTAAAACCACTGGTATTACCGTATTACCATCCTATCTTTTATACATAGTATATTTAAAAATTCCTAGTTAGTCAAGTAATCATAGTAAGTTATTTTTTTAACATGTTGTATATATTCGAAAAATATTATAAAACAGGCTGGCTTGTAGCACTTCCTGCCTTAAGCCAGCCTGCTATATTTTACCTTTTCCATATCTTCCCCAGTCCACTTGTGTTCGCACATAAACCCCTGATGTGGTCAAATTAAAATGGACACTTTAAATAACCCTTTGCTTAGAACACTTTCTATACAAAAATTGCTTTCTGGCGCTCGTTTCCCTATTAATTGCGAAATTAACTGCATTTTCTCGGAATCCGGTATCGCTGCATACTTTCCGTGCTAAGAGCTACTTATAGTACCAATCCGTGATTCCGGACATTAGTCACTCAGCTATTGGCATTTCACCTAATGAGTTGACTTATATTTATATCCTACCTACTATTTTGCACCGTTGAAGGTGGCATGATTTACCCTAATTAGTTTAAAACTCCCTATAAATCTGTTCACTCGCAACAAGCATCTCATCTGATAAGTAAAAAAGGACAATCGTTTATCAACAACTTTATGTAATTCTGTTGAGAGACCAAATACACTACCAAGATGAAAGTAATGCAGTTTTTGAAGAGCTGATCACTAATCCAGCAAATCTATAGCGGTCATTGCCATTGCCTTAGCTCCTACCAACAATCGTTCTTGGGCGTAGTTAGACCCTGCCGCTAAGGCAAATCCTGGTGTATGGGCTGCAAGATTACTGCCAATACCAAGGTCAGGATGGATCGTCGGCGTTCTATGACTGACATTGCCCACATCTGTAGACCCTTCTGCATCTTCAGGTCCGAGAACAGTCACCCCTTCGCCAAGTAGTGCCATATTCTGTTTGTACAATTCCATAAGTTGTGAGTCATTGACTAAATTTTTAAACAAGGGTTCATAATGTATGGTTTCTACTGTTGTCTCAGTAGCTAAAGCTACTCCTTCTGCCAGCCGCCTCACACCTGGAATTACAGTGTCTTCCAAATAAGAAGCCGATAACGCCCTTAGGGTAAATTTCCCCTCCACCTCATCGGGCACTATATTGGGCGCAGTCCCACCTTTGGTAACAATTCCTGCTAGAACTGTCTCCTGGATAAAGGTCTGACGTAGCATCTTCATCCCTTGATAAAATAGCATAAAAGCATCTAAAGCATTGACGCCTTTGTTTGTTTTGCTAGCTACATGTGCTGACTGCCCGTGAAAAGATACCTGTAATGGATGGCAAGCATAGGAAGTCCCCCCGATGTAATTACCATCTGCGGGATGAACGATCAGCGCCGCCCTTAAATCATCAAATACCCCGTCTTCTGCCATGGTTACTTTAGCTCCCTGCGTCTCTTCTGCAGGACATCCAATCAAATAAGAACTAGCTCGGTCACCAGCAACTGCCGCAAATGCCACCGCAGCTCCATAACTCATGGCGGCAATCAGATTGTGACCGCACGCATGACCAATTTCGGGTAATGCATCATATTCGGCTAAAAATGCAATTTTAGGACCACTACTCCCTTTCTTAGCGATGAAGGCTGTTTCATAGCCACTGATGTTTTGCTTCACAGTAAAACTTCTGCGTTCTGCCGCCCCTATTAAAAGCTGAGCTGCACGGTATTCTTGCCCTCCCAGTTCAGGATTCTTGTGTAAAGATAGACTGATTTCCTTGAGTTCTGCAGCCATTCCATCAACTAGGTTGATAATTTGTTCTTTTAATGCTTGTTTATTATTCATTGTACGCCTCCAAATTTAATCCTCCGTAGCTGATTCAATTACATCCAGCCCGCCTATTTCACTATCGAGTATTGCCATGGCTCCTAGAGGTAAAGTGAACTTTTCCCCAGTATGGCCAAAATGTAACTTATAGAGAACTGGTTTGTTTAAGCCCCCGAGACGCTCCCGCAATACCTCTTCTAAAGTGAAGCCCGGCGGGTCATTCATATCACAACCCTCGCATACAGCAACCACAATCCCAGCCGCATCCTGCAGTTTACCGGCCAGTAATAATTGGGTCAACATGCGGTCCACACGATAGGGCGCTTCGCTGACTTCTTCCAAACAAAGAATTTTACCACAAGTATCAATTTCATAAGGTGTTCCTAATGTATTGGCAATCATGCTTAGGTTCCCCCCTGTCAGATATCCCTGAGCCCTTCCCAGTGCGATAAACACGGGAGGCTCTACGTTAGACGGATTGATTACAGCTCCGAGAGGTTCAGAAGTAGTAATTGCCCGAAAAAAACAGTCCCCAGTATAGTCAGATAAGCCTTTTCCCATATCAGATGACACCATTGGCCCATGGAAGGTAACAAGGCCTGTACGCTGACCGATGCTTATATGCAATGCAGTTATATCACTATAGCCAAGAAATACCTTAGGATGTGTACGGATACACTCATAGTCCAACAGTTCCAATAGACGCATAGTGCCATACCCGCCACGCAAGCAAAAAATGCCATCGATAGCAGGTGACGCAAACATGACATTGATATCTGCAGCTCGATCGGCATCTGTCCCAGCCAGATATCCCAGAGTTTGCTCTACAGTCATACCTAACTCTACTCGAAAGCCTTGTTTCTCTAGCCAGCCTATTCCTGCCATAGTCAATTCTATATCACCTGGACTGGCAGGAGCGATAACACCAATCGTGTCTCCCATACGGAGCCGTTTGGGCTTGATCTGAGAAATAGAACACATCTAATCATCTCCTTATTACAATAGTAAGAGAAAGGCTATCGTATCTTCATTTATCTAACAACATTAACAATGTCTCCATATTATTCTAAGCATAGATTAAGTAACACCTGGTCGCATTAATAACATGGAACCAACGCTGACTACCAAATAGATTATACTTTCTGATGATCTAATAAAGAGATATGCGCAGTATAAACTGCGCATTCTTTATTCTCTACTATTTTTCTATGAACGCTGTCTTAAAATCAGCAAGTCCTAGCACCGACCAAAAATAGCCTTTCACATAAGGTTTGGCGACAAATGGCTGGGTAGTATAATAAATTGGCATGATCACAGCATCATTAAAGAGTATTTTTTCCGCATCATGCATGGCCTGCATCCGAACTTTTTGATCATTTGTATTCTGAGCCTGCTCTATCAAACGATTATATGTTGGATTACTATACTTAGCATCATTACTCGGGTCCCTAAAGACATCCATAAAAGTCATGGGATCAGCATAATCCCCAATCCACGAAGCCCTGGCGATTTGAAACTGACCTTGTGTTCGAGATTCTAAGAACACTTTGGATTCTTGATTGGTTAAAGTAACAGTCACGCCCAGATTCTGTTTCCACATCTCCTGAATAGCTTCAGCAATAGATTTATGCATTTCACTTGTGTTGAACATAATCGTAATCGGTGGCAATCCTTTGCCATCAGGATACCCAGCTTCAGCCAATATTTTTTTTGCCTGAGCTACATCTTCTACAGTATAATTTCCGCCTTCTTCTCGAAAATCCTTGCCTGTAACAGGATTAACAAGTCCAGGTGCCACCCAAGCATGAGCAGGTTTTTTACCGCCCTTAACTACGTTTTTTACTAGATTTTCACGGGTAATTGCCAGAGCAAAGGCATTACGCACTTTAGGATTATCAAAGGGAGCCTTTTGGGTATTAAATACATAATAATAGGCGCCAAGGTAGGGGGAAATTTTCAGCAGCCCAGCTTGACTCAGTCGGTCTTGCTCTACGACTGACGGCTCAACCATCATGTCTACCTGGTTATTTTCTACTAGTGCTAACCGAGTGGATTGGGAATCACTGATTGGCCATTCCATTTTCATCAGTTTAACAGCAGCGGCATCCCAATATTGATCGTTTTTCACAAATTCAATTTTGCTACTATGGGCCCAATTGCTGATTTTGAAGGGACCATTACCAATCAAAGTATTCACATCTGACGCCCATTTATCGGCATTGCCAGTCACTGTCTTCTGATTAACAGGATAGAAGGCATGGAAAGCTGCCAAGCCTAAAAAGTATGCCGTCGGCTTTTCCAAGGTGATTTCTAGCGTATGGTCGTTAACAGCTTTTACTCCAACCTGGTCTGCCCCTAGCTTTTTTTCATTATAAGCTTGGGCATTTTTAATAGGGAATAACATATATGCATTTTCCGAAGCAAATTCAGGGCTTAACGCTCGTTTCCAAGCAAACTCAAAATCTTGGGCTGTGACAGATTCGCCATTGGACCATTTGGCATTAGCCCGCAAATAAAATATATATTTCATCCCATCGGGAGAGATCTCCCATTTTTCTGCCACACCTGGTATAGGCTGATCCTTAGCATCAAGACGCGTCAAGCCTTCAAAGATCTGTAGTTCTACCAATGATTCTGGAATCGCCGTGGATTTAGCTGGATCTAATGTGGCTGGTTCCGCTTCTAGGGCATAACGAAAAGTCTGTTCATTGCCCTTGCTGCCAGATTTGCCACAACCTGTACCCAGTGTGATGAGCATCGCCATCACTAGCATAACTGCAAATTTTTTTTTGTATGACATGATTATTCCTCCTCAAGATAAAAATGGTCATATATCACTTTGCCAATACTGGCAACCAACTGAAGTCCTTGATAATTAACCTCTAGATCAGCAGTCAGAATCGAAATAATATAAGAACCACTCGGCAAAAATAAAATTCCTCCATCATGCTCTACTCCTGTTAACGTGCCTGTTTTATTGGCCAATACCGTTTCTTCAGGCAAGTAAAAAGGCAGTTTATCTCGAACTTGTTGGCGCTTCAAAATATCCAGCATCAAAGTTCCATATTCGGGGGACAGCTTTTGGTGACTCTCAATGATTCCAAATAGAAGAGCTAAATCTTCTGCCGTGGTATGATTCTCTTTACCAGCCTGAGCAGCCTCAAAATCCATCATCTGGCGACGAAGCACTGTTGATTTTAATCCTAGATCAGTCATAGTTCTGTTGACTGCATCCATACCGATGAGATCAATCAGCATATTGGTGGCCGTATTGTCACTAAGGACAATCATCAGGGTTATAAGTTCTATAACAGTCATTGTGATATCAGGGCGGAGTTCCTGCAAAATACCAGCACCGCCTACACGGACATCATTAGTTACAACAAGCGAGGCATCTAGATCAATGCTACCGACTGCAGCTTGCTTCATTATCTCATACATAATAGAAACTTTAATCATACTGGCGGCGGGAAAGACCATGTCGGGGTTTATTTTTAGCACTTTCCCAGTGGACTTATTGATGATTACAATTCCCCAGCGGCCAGTATATGATGCTAATATATCCTCAATTTTTCGACGCAATAATTCCATAATTTCCCCTATTCCTTAGTATTTATTTTATCTTACATTTTATGTATGACATGACATGCTACCATATGACCTCTACCTGCGTCAATCAGTAAGGGTTCCTGCTCAGCACATATAGCTATGGCGCAATGACAACGAGGACGGAAGGCACATCCTACGGGCACATTACTAGGGCTCTGTACATCGCCTACCAGGTGAATCCGCTTCCGATTTACCTCTATCACTGGGTCTGGAATCGATATAGCAGACAGTAGTGCCTTTGTATAGGGATGCTGGGGTGTACCGTACAATTCCCCAGTCTCTGCTAGTTCTACAAATTTCCCCAGATACATAACAGCCACACGGCTACTGATATGCTTAACCATGGCCAAATCATGGGCAATAAATAAATAGGTCAGTCCTAGCTTTTCTTGAAGATCCTTGAGCAAATTAACCACTTGTGCCTGAATCGAAACATCCAAAGCAGAAATTGGTTCATCACAGATAATAAAACTTGGCTCAATGGACAAAGCACGTGCTATGCCGATCCTCTGCCTCTGACCTCCGCTAAATTCATGGGGAAAGCGGTTAGCGTGCTCAGAATTTAGCCCTACCATCTGTAATAAGCTGACAATCCGTGACCGCCTTTCGCCATCAATTGCCAAACCATGAATATCCAAGGGTTCTCCGATAATATCCCCTACAGTCATACGCGGATTCAATGATGCATAAGGATCCTGAAAAATCATCTGCATGTTGCGGCGCAGCTGTTTTTCCTCAGTCTGATTGTCAATAACCTTCCCGTTAAACAGAATCTCTCCAGCAGTGGGCTTATACAACCTAATAATTGTTCTGCCAATAGTCGACTTACCACAGCCGCTCTCACCGACCAGTCCCAGAGTTTCACCTTTCTTCATAGAAAAATTCACATTATCCACTGCTTTAAGATAGGCCGTGGGGCGCCCAAAGAAATCTGTACGAGCAGTGAAGTATTTTTTTAGGTTACGGACTTCCAAAATATCTTGTTGTTCCATCAGCCTGTCACCTCTCTCTTGGTTTTTGGTGCATCAGGATGCTGTAGCCAACATTTTACGCTATGCCCTTCAGTGACTTCTGTGACTTCAGGATACTGGGACTTGCAAATAACCATAGCATAGCGGCAGCGAGGATGAAAAGGACAGCCCGTAGGTGGATGCAAAAGATCAGGAGGCTGTCCCTCAATACCAATCAGCATTTGTTTCTGTGGTAAATCCATGCGCGGCACTGATTTTAATAGCCCCCATGTATAAGGATGTTGTGGATGATGAAAGATATCCTGGGCTGTTCCCACCTCAGCAATTTTGCCGGCGTACATCACAATGACCCGTCTGCACAACGTAGCAATCACCCCTAGGTCATGGGAAATTAAAATAATAGCTGTGTTAAATTTTTTCTGCAGCTCTTTCATCAAATCGAGAATCTGCGCTTGAATGGTTACATCTAGAGCTGTAGTTGGCTCATCAGCAATCAGTACTTTAGGATTACATGAGAGTGCCATGGCGATCATCGCCCGCTGCCGCATACCGCCGCTGAACTCATGAGGATAACTTTTTACACGTTCTTCAGGGGTTGGTATGCCAACCAAGGTCAACATTTTCACAGCCTGTGCATATGCTTGCTGTTTGTTCATATGTTGATGTTTTTGCAGAGATTCGGCAATCTGCATCCCCACAGTCAGTACTGGATTAAGAGATGTCATGGGGTCTTGAAAGACCATACTAATATCATTGCCCCGAATATCTGCCATTTCTTTCTCAGACTTTTCCAATAAGTTGGCACCTTCAAAAAAGATCTTTCCTTTTGTATACTTACCCGGAGGAGTGGAAATCAGCTGCATAATAGAATGAGCTGTCACACTTTTTCCACACCCAGACTCACCGACAATGCCGATAGCCTCCCCGGGAAAAACCTGAAAACTAACTTCATCAATAGCCTTTACTTCGCCAGCGTAAGTAGCAAATGATACTGACAATTCTTGCACATCTAACAACGGCTTCATCATTATTTACCTCCCTAGCGTCTTGTGCGGGGATCAAGAGCATCACGCAAACCATCCCCTAGAAAAATAAAGGCCAACATTGTGATGCTAATGGCCATAGCGGGAAAGAATAATTGGAAAGGATAAGAGCGTAAACTTGTCACCCCTTCTGAGGATAGTACGCCCCAACTGGCCATAGGAGCAGCGACTCCTAAACCAATAAAACTTAGAAATGCCTCAGTGAAAATTGCTTCAGGAATAGCCAGCGTCATTGTAATAATAATAGGCCCCATGCTGTTGGGAATAAGATGACGATAAAGAATCTGCCAGTTGCTGGCACCAAGAGTCCGAGCCGCTAGGACATACTCGTGTTCCTTCAAGCTCAAAATCTGACCTCGAACAATACGCGCCATCCCCAGCCAATAGGCAATACCTAAGGCTATAAAAATATTAGTCAGTCCCGGTTTCAAAACAACCATTAAGAGTATTACATAAAGCAGCATAGGTATGCCATATAAAACATCAACAATATTCATCATAATTCTATCAACGCGGCCACCCACTAAACCTGCAATACCTCCATAAACAACCCCGATAGTAAGATTGATCAAACTGGCCACAATGCCAATGGATAGTGAAATACGAGCACCATATAAAACGCGAATAAACAAATCTCTACCTAGATTATCAGTGCCAAACCAATGTTCAGTACTGGGGGACTGATTGGCTTGCATCAAATTCTGATCAGAATAAGAAACATGTGACATCCAAGGACCAATCACTGCAATGAGAATAATAAGTAAAACCGTATATAGACCAATCATGGCCAGTTTATGTTCTTTCAGACG
>Ga0316600_10000417_pt1 | contig 21184 bp, 18 predicted proteins | sample OWC_soil_day5_CT_FD_207652 | JGI IMG/M metagenome (GOLD analysis project Ga0316600, IMG submission 207652) | Wetland soil microbial communities from Old Woman Creek delta, Ohio, United States - OWC_soil_day5_CT | ecosystem: Environmental > Terrestrial > Soil > Wetlands | place: USA: Ohio... | reverse complement strand
ACTGAAACACCTGGTGAAAATTGTGTTAGTTTTACAGTAGCAGATAATTCGTCATTCTTTTCAGAATATGTACCAACGTAATAAAAAGATAAATCACCGCCAACAACAGTATCTTCAATAAAGGCTACTATTCCAGAGCCAAAAGAAAGATCTTGCGAATGAAAATCAACAGACCATAATGATTTTTCCATAAATAAATACCTCTTTCTAAATTTATTTATACAGATTTCGTGATTTATATATAAAAACCTTTAATTAAATTAATTTTGAAGTTGCTTTTTTGTAAAAAAAAATATATTTTAATAATTATACCGCTATTTTACATGCTATAATAAGAAATTTTGAACAATAATGCTTAGTCGTACAGAAATGTGCGGCTTCTTATTAAGCAGCAGCTTTAGATGCTGTTTGCCGATGTGATAATTAATAGCTTTAATGAAATTAATGCAGGAAATGTATATATTTTATTGAAATCTTACAGAATAAATATAAATTAGGAGGCTTTTTTTATGTGCGATTCTGATCTTTCAAAAGATGAGGTAATGAAATTTGTTTTAAGTTATTTTAAACAATTTAAGAGTGGACAATTCAATAATTTTGTTGATATTTATATAAATAAAATCAGAGAAGAAGAAAAAACTAAGAGTAATGTGCATATAACTGTTTATGGACATTCCAATGAAGAAACTAAAAAACTAAATGAATTTAAACCAATGCTTACGGAAGTAATTTGGGATTTAATCGTAGAAAGAATATTGACACCGGATATTTATGGAGAAGATTTTTCAAAAGGACTATCATCCCTTCGTATTAGCAATGAAGCAAAATTTAATGAAAAATTACTTTCGTATGCTATGACTATAGATTAATAATCAATATATATAAAGCATCTTTCGGGGTGCTTTTTATATATTGTCAAAAACCGAACCTTTGAAAATCCATAATAACACTACTTTTTTAACATAGCATTAACGTATTATATATTCGAAAAATAATTTTCACATTTACCCTCTGCTTCGACAAAATTTATATTGTTTTAGTAATAAAATAATTAACATGTAAATTGTAAGAAAGAGGTTTATTGTGAAGTATTTAAGAGGAAGAATTGAGCGCTTACGACAGAAAATGAACATAATTGCACTCGAAAAAGGCATATCGCATCCGCAAGTTTTAAAGATTAGCCAACAGTTAGACGAAGTAATAAATGAATTTTATAACGATGCTCGAATTCAAAAGGCTGGATAGATGAAATAAGAAGTTCCCTATGTTTATTTGCTTAGGGAACTTTTTGTTATTATTATAATCAAGGAAATAGTGGTGATATGTTACGAAGGAGAGTTAGAAATGCATCTATTTGTAGAACTAAAGAGTTCCTAAAAAATTTTATGGGCTTGCAATAAATCTGCTAGAAGAGTTAGAAACAAATCGTAAATGCATTATAATAAATATGATGATAATAAAATGTAGTCGGATTGGTGGGGAGTTTTAATGCGAAAACATTTTCTGAAAAAATTAAAGTTACAATTGAAAATAAACAAGTATATTATTGGTGTTGCGGTAGGGTCGGGGCTTTCCGCTGAATGCGTAGTAAAAGGTGGAGCAAATTTTTTGCTTGCTTTGAGTTCAGGAAAATTTCGTCAGATGGGTCGCGGCTCACTGGGGGGGTTTTTGCCATATGCCAACAGCAATGCGATGGTAATGGATTTTGGACAGAAAGAAATTTTATCATTAGCACTTAAAACCCCAGTACTGTTTGGGTTGAATGCATCAGATCCTACGATTGATTTACAAAAATATATTGATGAAATTAAAGTATGTGGCTTTGCGGGAATTAACAATTTTCCTAGCGTGGGTTTATTTGATGGCACTTTTCGTCAAGTGTTAGATGACATGGAGTTGTATCAGCGAGAAGTTGAGGCCGTTCGAATTGCAAACGCCAAGAATATGCTTACGATCGCCTTTGTGTTTGATGAATTTCAAGCGGTAGAGATGTTAGCGGCTGGGGCTGACATTCTTTGCGTGCATCTAGGCTTGACGAAAGGTGGTATTCTTGGCGCTAAAAAAGTTTTGTCTCTAAAAAATGCGATTGAGCTAGTTAACCGGATTTTTTCTGTAAGTGATAAAATCAATCCGGATGTCATTAAGATGATCTATGGGGGGCCAATAAAGACACCAATAGATGTGCAGTATATGTATAAAAACACTAACATTGATGGCTATATTGGCGGATCAGCCTTTGAACGAATTCCTTCTGAAGAGTCGCTGATAAAAATCACTAAGGCGTTTAAAATAGCCGATACACTGAATGAAGATGACCTGATGGCAAAAATGTTAGACGGTATTACGAAACATAACAATTATGTAGAATTTGTCAAAGAGTATGTGGCAAAAAACTATATGAATGAAATTTCGTTTCTTGATATAGCGATGGTAGCCCATATTTCCCGCAGTCGGCTTAGTGCACTTTTTAAGCAAGAAGTTGGCTGTGGATTTCCTGAGTATTTGGTGAATTTTCGCATGAAAAAAGCCAAAAGCATTTTAAAAGAAAATAAGGTGAAATGTGTAGAAGCCGCAAACATGGTTGGATATAGTGATTATGCGCAATTCAGTAAAATGTTTAAAAAATATATTGGGGTATCACCAAAAAAACTACAAAGGACATAAACACATAAAGTGATGACATAAACACATTTACTATTTATTGTCAAAATATTACGATATACATATACAAAAAAAGGGAATCCAACATTATTTTTAACGAATAGATGAACAGGAGGAAAACTATTTGAAGACAATAGCAATAGCAGGAACCTTTGATTCAAAAGGCACAGAATATTTATATGTGAAAGAATTGATTGAAAATTTTGGAGTTAATACTTTTACGATTCATACTGGCGTGTATGAACCAGCTTTTAAACCGGATGTGTCCAATACAGAAGTTGCAGCCGCGGCAGGAGAGGATATTAAATCGATAGTGGCGAAAGGTGATCGTGCCTTTGCAACAGAGGTTTTGTCAAAAGGCATGGAAAAACTTGTACCAGAGTTATTTAAAGAGGGGAAATTTGATGGCATCATTTCGTTTGGTGGTACAGGTGGTACTTCGCTTGTGACTCCAGCAATGAGGAAACTGCCAATTGGTATACCTAAAATTATGGTATCGACTGTAGCTTCGGGTAACACAGAACAATATATTGGTACAAGTGATATCATCATGATGCCTTCGGTTGTCGATGTCGCTGGACTCAACTCTATTTCGACAAAGATTTTTAGCAATGCGGTCTTTGCGATTGTTGGAATGGTAAAGTTTAAAAATTCAAAAAATATAGAAAAGAAACCGCTCGTTGCAGCAACAATGTTCGGCGTGACGACACCGTGTGTAAATTTTGCCCGTGAATATCTGGAAAAACGTGGCTATGAAGTTTTGATTTTTCATGCAACTGGTGTTGGTGGGCGATCTATGGAAGATTTAGTTCGTGCCGGTTTTATTGAAGGGGTACTGGATCTGACTACCACGGAATGGTGTGACGAAATCGTCGGTGGTGTTTTAAATGCAGGCCCGAATCGTTTAGAGGCTGCTGGACAATGTGGTATCCCTCAAGTTGTATCAGTAGGCGCTTTGGATATGGTAAACTTTAGCGGTTTTGAATCTGTGCCAGTAAAATTTAAAAAACGCAATTTGTATAAACATAATCCAACAGTAACTTTAATGAGAACGAATGTAGAGGAGAATCAAGCAATAGGCGAAAAAATTGCCGAAAAATTGAACATGGCAAAAGGAAAAACAGTTCTCATGTTGCCCTTAAAAGGTATATCTGGCATTGATGCGGAGAATCAGCCGTTCTATGGAGCCGAGGAAGATGAAATGCTTTTTAAAACATTAAAAGACAATATTAATAAAGATACTGTAGAACTGCAAGAGCTTGATTTACATATCAATGATCGAGTTTTTGCCGAAGCGGCAGCACAAAAATTGATTGATTTAATGAATGAATAATAATTTAGGGGGAATTTTATAATGAATAAGTTAACAAGAAAAGAAATTATGAAGAAATTTAAAAAAGAAGTTGGTGAGGGGAAATTTTTGATTGGCGTCGGTGCCGGTACGGGAATTACAGCAAAAAGCAGCGAACAAGGCGGTGCTGATATGCTTATTATTTATAATTCAGGGCGATACAGAATGGCTGGCCGCGGTTCGCTGGCTGGTCTGCTGTCTTATGGTGATGCCAATAAAATCGTTGTTGAAATGGGCGCAGAAGTTCTGCCCGTTGTAAAAGATACACCTGTATTGGCTGGGGTATGTGGTACAGATCCATTTCGCGTTATGGAAATATTTTTAAAACAATTAAAGGATCAAGGGTTTGCAGGTGTGCAGAATTTTCCAACGGTTGGCTTGATTGATGGGGTATTCAGACAGAATCTCGAAGAAACAGGTATGGGGTATGGATTGGAAGTAGAAATGATTCACAAAGCACATGAACTTGATATGTTGACGACGCCATATGTATTCGATGCTGATCAAGCAAGAGCAATGGCAAAAGCAGGGGCTGATATTTTGGTTGCGCATATGGGCTTGACTACTAAGGGAACCATCGGAGCAAAAACGGCCTTAACTTTAGACGATTGTGTAAAAAAGATTGAAGAAATTATCGAAGCTGGTAAAGAAGTCAATCCGGATATCATGGTAATCTGCCATGGCGGTCCGATTGCCGAGCCGGCTGATGCAGAATATGTCATCAAAAACACCAAGGGTATTGATGGATTCTTTGGTGCATCAAGTATTGAACGTTTTGCGGCAGAACGTGGCATTAAAGCACAGACAGCTGCCTTTAAAGCAATTGCCAAATAAGGAGAAGACCCGCTACTTCAACAAAATTTATATTATTTTCGTAATAAAGTAGTTGATCTGTAAATTATATAGAAAGGATTTGTTATGAAATATTTACGGTATAAGATTGAGTGTTTACGGCAAAAAATGCACATAACTACACTCGAAAAAGGAATATCGCATCCGGAAGTTTTAAAGATTAGCCAACAGTTAGACGAAGTAATAAATGAATTTTATAATGAAGTACGAATTCAAAAGGTTGGATAGATGATATAAGAAGTTCTCTAAGTTTATTTACTTGGGGAACTTTTTTATTTTGCGAGTTTATAATTATCGTTAAAAATTGTAATCACAAGAATATATAAACGAAAGTTGATATAGGAACCAAGCAGTTTCGATTAAAATTTTTGGTCATATTAGTTTTACCTAATATGACCAAAAGATTTTATTAGACAACGTTAAAATAAAATTTTTCTAAACTTCCTTTGTGATGATTATCTTATTTAAAGCATCTTTCGGGGTGCTTCTTTTTAATGTATAAATCTGACAGCTATATCATTTTTAGATGTTGAGCAATCTATCATATGAAAGGAGCTGATAGATTGTCAGAGTTAGAAGAGGTATTAAAAAGCATTGAAGAATTGCGAGGTAAGCTTAATAAAATCGCAGAAGGGAGAAAGTTAAGCGATCCGCAAGTTGTTTCAGCCAGTCAAATGTTAGATGCGCTGCTCAATGAATATCAAAAGCTAATGAAAGACAAAAAGTGAATGGATCAATTTTGAATCATAGCATCCTTCGGGGTGCTTTTTTAGTTTAAAATTTTCATATAAAATTTTAATAGGTTTAGATGAAATAAGAAGTACCTTAAGTTTTATCTTAGGGTACTTCTTATTTTTATAATTTCTTATTCACTTGGTGGTTGTGGACCGCCATTTTTATCGCCATTAGGCGGTGTTGGTGGACGCAAGGCATCATCCACTATTTTTGCTTGCTCCGTAGATAAATTTCCAGCATTCATTAAATCTGTTAACATATCACCATGTTCTTTCGGCGGTTGTTTTCCTTCCTTAGCCTTAAAGAAAGCAACAATTTTTTCTTTCTGCTCGGTTGTAATAGTATTATCCGATACCAATTTACTTAAAGATTCCTCTATTTTTTTGATGAAGTCGCCTTTTGGAGGATGAATCTCTGAACAATTAGCTGGTGGAGCTGGAGGAACTTCGCTCGTCTCTGCTGCAAATGCAAAACTACCCAAAGAACAAACTAACGAACCTAAAATCAAACCACTAACAATTTTGTCACGTAAACCTTTTTTCACAATAATCGCTCCTTCTTTTACTTATGTAATAACATCACGAACACACCTTACTTTTTAAGTATAACCATTTATCCTTTGAAATTCTTTTAGAGAGCACAATAAAAATAGCAGATAAGTATTAAAAATCTGAAAAAGTAAAGAGCGATTCCATAGATGATACAGAAAAGGTATTGGTCAAATTAGAAAAAATAGTTTAAACGGTGGCAATCAGTTAAATGACTGAAGCTTTATTGATATGGCTCAGTATCTAATAACTCAGAAAGTGTAACAAAGGTGTAGCCCTGCGCTTGTAGTTCATCGATGATGTCTGGTAATGCAGTCACGCTTCCGCCAAGCTTTGGATTTTCACCGTCATGCTGCAAGATGATAAAACCATTTTGCATTTTCGGTAAAACTCTAGACTTTATATCTGCTGCATCTAAACCTGTCCAATCTTTCGTATCAATTGACCACAGAATAATGATTTTACCTTCGGAATAAATGGCATGATCTACAGCTTCATTGTGAAATCCATAAGGGGGTCTTACGAAGCTAGGTGTCTTGCCGATAATCTCGTGTATTATTGAAGCGCATGTTTCTATTTCTTGTTTTACTTGCTCTTCATCTAGCTTTTTAAGGTCGGCATGGTTATAAGTATGATCGGCAATGATATGACCTTCCTCATTGATGCGACGTAGCATTTCTGGATATTTTTGTGCCTGTTTCCCAATAACAAAAAATGTTGCTTTTACCTTCTTTTGTTTGAGTATATCTAAGATTTTTGGAGTCCATTTTTCCTCCGGTCCATCGTCAAAGGTAAGAGCAACCATTTTATCTTGATCACTTCCAGCCCAATAAAGCTTTCCAGGAATATTATGCCCTCGTTGATATCGATTGCCCTCGACTTGTGGGACTTCAGGCGGTTTCTTAAAGTAGTGGGAATAAACTAAGAAAAAACAAGGTAGTATCAATAGAACACCAATCAGGTACATAGATTTTTTCTTTCCCATCATCATCCTCTTTTCAACGGTGTTATAACTTTAGAGCTGTAGTCAATGAGTCCTTACTAAGAATAGTATTTTCCAACAACATAGTGGAATACTTAAAAATTAGTTTTTATAGATTTCTTAGATTTTATGCATACAGTTTTGCGATGAGCAGATTCAAAAGGCTGGCTAGGTGAAATAAGAAGTTCCCTGAGTTTGTTTGCTTGGGGAACTTCTTATTTTTATGAATTTTTATTTGTAGTTTAAAATTTGCAAACGCAAGAATGTATATAGATGAAAGCTGATATAGGAAGCAAGTAGTTTTGATAAGGTTTTCTTGGCTATATTGGTTTTACAAAATAAGCATTAATTGGAGGTAATAAAAATGGCACGCGTAGGAGATCAATTAACAGCCCCAGAGTCAGGCTGGAAAAGGTATGATGATAAAGATTCTGCTATTTCTTATGTTGGTACTGGCTGGTTTTCTAACCCCGGCGGTAAGTCTTGGCAAGGTACAGACCAATGTACCAACGTTGTCGGCGACATGATTAAATTTAATTTCACTGGTACTAGGATTCGATACATCAGTTGGATGTTTAACAATCGCACCAATGCCGTAGTGATTACCATTGATGGCGTACCGTATACCTTCTCTCAATATGGCACACAAACGCAAGAACCACAAAAGTTAGTGTTTGAGAAAACGGGTTTATCTGACACCGAACACTTTGTCACAGTTGTATCACAAAGTAGTGGATATTTTGACCTCGATGCGATTGATCTTGATGAAACAGGAGAACTTAGACCCTATTCACGTGGTAAGGTCTTATTAAGATTTACCATGAATGATTCTAGTGAACGCGAATATCAAATATCCGCCGAGGAAGGCGATGAATTCGTCAAGTGGTCTAATCGTACTGTCGATACGGGAGCTTCGCATTATATGTTTTATAAGGTTGTGGGGGAGCAAAAGAGTAAAGAGTATGTGTTTTTTGAGAAGATTATTAGTTTTGAAGTGGTAGAAGTTAAATAATTAGATTGAAGAGGTAGTGAAATGATTACAATCCAGCATTGGTACAGAAAAATGTATTGATGCCGGATTTTTTATTAAACGGTAATAAGATTGTCATAGAAATGTCATATTTTTATATTAATATAAAGTCGTTCAAATAATCAAAGAGACGGCAGTTTTCCTCATCCTATGTCGTTTCTTTGTTTATATAGATTTAACAATGATAGCCGTCCGTCTCACGTAATTCTGAGGTGGGCGGCTTAAAAATGAATAATTAGATCAAAAGGCGGCAATCAGGTACAAAAATGTACTTGGTTGCCGCCTTTTTTATTTTGCGTTATTATCAACCTTGTTTAGAATAATGGCATATTTATCTCGTTCGCAATCTCATGTTGAAGCATTGGCGGTTCTTGATGAAGTATATGAATCGCAGCATCATCAGCGTTTATCCAATCGTGAATCATGTTTTTTTCTAAAATCACCGGCATTCTGTCATGAATATTTTCCATTGATTGATTTGCCTTGGTTGTTAAAATAACAAAGCACTTTTCGTCAGCAAATTCATTGTAAATGCCTGCCATATAGAGTGTAGGCAAATTCGGTAAAGTAAAATGATACTTTTCTTTTCCTTTCCACTCATAAAAACCAGTAGAAGGAATTACGCATCTTCTTTCATGAAAAGAAGTCTTAAACATACGTTTTTCCTCTGCGGTTTCAGAACGAGCATTGATTATTATGCCTTTTTTAGTGAAGTTTGGAAATCCCCACTTAAATATATCAACTCTATCTTTTAATATAACAGGAGCCACGTTGGTCGGGAAAATTTCACCCAATTTTATATCTTTATGTTTTTCGTTTACTTGTCGAATGATCTCCATGATTTCCTTATTTTCTTTATCGGAAAAAATTACATATCTGCCGCACATTGTAACAACTCCTTTAACGCTATTATATAAGATCAACCCATAGTTTATCCAGAATAAAACACTTGTTCTGTGTTAATGCTAATGCTATCATAAAACATATGTTCGTATCAGAGGAGACTCATAATTTATGCCACGTACAATTTTACATGTTGATCTCAATAACTTTTATGCGAGTGTCGAGTGCTTATATAGACCTGAACTTAAAAATATTCCTGTTGCTGTATGCGGTGATGCAGAAGCTAGGCACGGTATAGTTCTAGCAAAAAACTATCCCGCAAAACAATTAGGGATTAAAACTGGTGAAGCGATTTGGCAAGCAAAACAAAAAGCATCTAACTTGGTAGTCATACCGCCAGAGTTCAAGAAATATCTTCGCTTCTCACGCAAGGCACGTGAAATATATGCGACATATACTGATCAGATTGAGCCTTTCGGGATAGATGAAGCTTGGCTTGATGTAACCGGTTCTATAAAAATGTTTGGTGATGGCGAGTTTATAGCCAATACAATACGTCGAAGAATGAGAGATGAATTAGGATTAACAGTTTCAGTTGGTGTTTCATATAATAAGATCTTTGCAAAGCTAGGCAGTGATATGAAAAAGCCTGATGCTACTACAGTTATATTGCAGGATAATTTTAAAGAAAAAGTTTGGACATTGCCTGTAAATGAGTTGTTGTATGTAGGCAGATCAACGCGTAATAAGCTTTATAGTCGTAATATCAATACGATTGGTGACTTAGCTAATAAAGATGTACATGACTTAAAGCTTCTATTAGGTGTATGGGGTGAAACCCTTTGGAGCTTTGCGAATGGGCTAGACTATGCACATGTACGTAAATTAGGTGAAGAAAGTATAGTTAAATCTATTGGTAATAGTACAACAACACCACGTGATTTAGTTAATTTGAATGATGTAAAAATAATCATTTATGTACTTTCTGAAAGTATTGCAGCTAGATTGCGCGCTCACGGACTAAAATGTACAACAGTTGCTATCACAATAAGAGATAAAGAACTGTATTCGTTTGATCGGCAAGGCAAACTAAACGATGCAACATGTACGTCAAATGATATAGCGAGTAAAGCAATAGAATTATTTGAAACGAACTATAACTGGTACAAACCCATTCGTAGTATTGGTGTCCGAGGCGCTAATTTAGTTACTGAAACGGATCATATGCAGCTAGATTTATTTGATGTAACAAAAGAAAAGCATGAGAAACTAGATAAAGTCATTGATACATTACGAAGGCGATTTGGAAATGAATCTATTTGTAGAGCTACAATGTTGACTGATCAAGAGTTGTCTGGTTTTAATCCCAAGGATGATCACGTTATTCATCCAGTATCATTTTTTAGATAGGAAGCGGAGAAAGTATGGAAAAGAAATTTATCAAAGTAATCGCAGAGCACAATATTGATGGAGCAATTCGCCCAGTATCTATTGACTGGAATGGGCGCAATCTGACAGTTGATAAAATATCAGATATACGTCAGGCTGCATCTTTAAAAGGCGGAGGACAGGGGATAAGGTATACGTGTAAGATTTGTAGTAAAGACTTTTATTTGTTTTGTGATGATGGGCTTTGGTTTGTTGAAAAGTTATAGATTATGAAATATTATTTCAAAAAACAAAAATAAATTATAAATATGTACCAGCAGATATTTAAATTGTAGAAGAATCGGGTTGTTATAGATATGAGATTTTTATAAGCCAATAACTTGGTAGTACTATTAATCAAATTAAAGATGCTAATCTTAGGTATTGAGGTAAGCATTTTTAATTTGATATTTTTTTGCCGAAACGTTTAAATTTTGACTAGAAAAAATTTTTATTATATTTCCTAAGTGGTTTTAATTTCTATATTATCCATATTATTTGTTGAATTAACAGGAAATTAATAGAAATATATAGAATATTATCATAAATATAAATCTTATTTAAACATAGTCTGTAATGGAGTGAGATAGCAAATGAGTCAAGTCAATAAAAAAATAGAAGAATGTATCAAAGAAATTAGTAAGTTAAAAGAAGAAGGAAAGTTTCAAAATTATATAGAGTATATGGTTTTTCCGTATTTTAAAAATTTACAACCTAATTCAAAAATTATTTTAAAATTCCCTTTGACAGTACTGATTGGGAAAAATGGTTCGGGAAAAAGTTCAACCTTACATGCATTTTACGGTGCTCCTAAAGGACATAGTTGCGGTGAATTCTGGTTTTCAACAGATACTGATCCAATAATAGAGGCAGGCGAAAATGAACGTAATAGGTTCTTTTATGGCTACAAACAGAATAGTAATTCTGAAATTAAGGAAGTAAGATTTGCGAGGATTAAAAGATCTGAGACTACTGTAAAAAAAGAGAATCCTGACTACTGGGAAACAACGAGACCGTCAAAACTAGATGGAATGATTGTAACGGAAAATATGGACAAAAGACATAATCCTGTTGATAAATCAGTAATATATATCGATTTTAGAGGAGCATTAAGTGCCTTTGATAAATATTTTTATTTTGGAGAACCAAGACATGAAAAAAAGCAAGACCTTTTAAGAAGAAAATCGCGTTATTTAGAACGTGCATTTAAAAAAGAACCTTTAAATTATTCTCCTGATTCAAAAGGATGTAAAATTACAGAAACACTGATTTCAGTTACTCCCAAAATAATAAATGAAATCAATAAAATATTGGGAAAAAATTATGTTGAAATAAAAATTATAAGTCATAAATTATATGAACAATGGGGAATATCTGTATTATTAAAAAATAATTTTGAAACAAAATATTCGGAGGCAAATGCTGGCAGTGGAGAAGTGGCAATTATTCAATTAGTTTATAAAATAATGAATGCTCAACCGTTTTCATTAATATTATTAGATGAACCAGAAGTATCATTACATCCAAGTGCCCAGACTAAATTAAAATTATTTTTATTACAACAAATAAATGAAAAAAAACATCAAATAATTATTTCTTCACATTCACCTTCTTTAATTCAAGATATGCCAGCAAATGCTTTGAAATTATTTGAAACAAACGAAACCGGAAATTTTACAATTAAAAATGAAGTTAATTTTAATGAAGCTTTCTATTGTATTGAAGATACAGTTTCTGATATCAAAACGATTATATGTGAAGATTATGCAGCAAAGTGCTTAATTGAGAAATGTTTAATGACTTTAAACAAGCAGCATTTTTGTAATGTGATATTTGTTCCAGGTGGAGCAGAGGCTATTTTATTGCAATATGTACCAGCTGCGTCACAAAAAAAATTGAATTTTACTAATGTTTTTATTATACTAGATGGTGATAAAGATAATGATAAAAAATATGTAATTAAAGAATTAACTCAAGCTAAATTACAAGAAACATCAACACTTGATGGGTTTGTTCATGAAGTATTTGGTTGTAAAATTCCTGTATATGTAGATGGAAACGGTGGACATGGAAGAGATGATCAAAAAAATCAAATTTTACAAGGCTATTTAGACTTTCACAATAATAATGTATTCTATTTACCAGATCATAAAATACCAGAAGCTTTGATACTAGAATGCTTACAATATGATATTACTAATAAAAATGCTAAAGACATTATTAACAAGATGACCTATGAAGATCATGGAGATTATGAAAAAGAGCATAAAGAAGCAACTATATCTAAACTTGCGAGAAAATGGACTTTATTAAAGGATAATGATAATAGAAACGAACTGATAAGCATTTTAGAGAATATATTGAATACGTAATGGAGGGAGGAAGCTATGAAAAAATATAAGGCCATAGATTTGTTTTGTGGGGCAGGGGGGCTTTCCAGTGGTTTGTTAAAATCTGGATTCGAGTTAAGACTAGGTCTAGATATAGATGACGATGCATTAAAAACATATAAGGAAAACTTTCATAAAGCACTAATTATTAAATCTGATATAAAAAAAATTAATGGAGATGAATTGCTTAAATTATCTAAAATAAAAAAGAATGATAATTTTTTATTAGCTGGGTGTCCTCCTTGTCAAGGATTTTCTAATATTGGGAAAAAGGATCCGAGTGATAGTAAAAATCAACTGGTTTTCGATTATATTAGGCTAATTAATGAAATGGAACCTAGTTTTATTTTAATGGAAAATGTTCCAGGAATGTCTACTGGAATTGGAAAAGAAATTTTTTCAAGAGTAGTAAGCTTGCTTAAAGAAAAATATTTTGTGCAATATGATGTATTAAATGCAGCAGATTATGGAGTTCCTCAAATAAGAAAAAGATTAGTGCTACACGGTGTAAGGCATGATATATATAATATTTTATATGAAAAATATCCTGAAAAAATGAAAGATATTTTACCTAAGAAAACACATGTTCAAGACATTAGAAATAATCAAAAGTTAAAGGAATGGGTAAGTGTTGGAAAGGCAATTGGAGATCTTCCTAGAATAGAACCGGGAGAAAGTTACGAAGACGGAAAAATATATAATCATGTTTCAAGAAATTTATCAGATATTAATTTACAAAGACTTGATTATATTAGAAAACATGGTGGCTCTAGAGTATGCTTAAATGAAAGTTTAAGTTTATCATGTCATAAAAAGATAACCAATTCTTATGGTGATACATATGGTGTCATGGATGACAATAAACCATCATCGACGCTTACAGGTGGATGTACATGCATTAGTAAAGGGCGATATGGTCATCCAACACAAAATAGAGCGATTTCAATTAGAGAAGCTGCACGACTACAATCATTTAGTGATGATTTTAGATTTGTAGGTTCATTAGGAAGTATGTCAGTACAAATAGGAAATGCAGTTCCTCCTAAATTAGCTGAGGCAAGTGGAAAAAAGATCATAAAATATATGCATTTATATGATAGTATTTTAAGAAATATAAAACGAGAAAAATAACTTTGCTAATTTGTTAAATATAATAATTAGTAATACTTATATTTAACAAAGTTTTTGATAGAGTGAAAAGCCATATCAAGTAAAAATAGTAAAATTATAATATTATTAAAGTGCAGTTCAATTCTTTTTATAATATTGATTGCAACTAAGTCTCTACGAGATACAGTAATGTGTTCAGTGGAGACTTTCTATTTTTGGCTCTATAATAAATGTTATAGAGCCCTTTTTTATCATACCCATGATAATATCTAGCCTTTTTCAATCGTTCTCTAAATGTTGTTTCAGGCATATTTTCAAAGCACCCCCCAAATTCAATTGGTTATTCTAAAATATCGCCAAAATTTTTCAGCGTAGCGATGTTATAATGACCAATTTTTCGATGATAATAATAGTAGTTGGGGTACATTTTGTCATGTTCTTTTTTATCTGGCTCAATGTATGCGATCATATATAGTATTAGGTGTAGGTGTCATTAGATTTAAATAAGAAAAAGGGATGTCTTTTGATAGATAAAAATGGAGTTGCTAGCTACATACTTGTACGCATGGGGGCTAACTCTAAAAACCTAGTTAATAGTAATTAGTAAATTTTGTGAAAATAAAAGATGTTACTAACTACGTTCATTCGTACTTAGTAGCGTCTTTTATTTTTAAACAGATATATTTAGCAGAACTAAGGTATAATATGTTATAATTTTATTTAATGAAATAAACGGAGGAATTGATTGAATGCCTGAAATAAAAAACATAAATGATACAAATAAAACTAAGAGAAAAAATATGTTTCTCATCACATATGGCTGTCAAATGAATGAAAATGATTCGGAGCGTTTGGCGGGGCAGTTGAGGGTTATGGGGTATAGTAAGACTGAGGTCATGGAAGATGCAGATTTGATTTTGGTGAATACTTGCTGTGTGCGTGAGAGTGCGGAGAATAAGATCTTTGGTAAAATTGGCGATTTGAAGCGTTTGAAAACGGAAAATCCAGATTTGATCATTGGGATTGCTGGTTGTATGGCGCAAAAAGATGGCGATGCGCTTTTTGAGAAAGCACCGCATGTTGATTTTGTTATGGGGACGAATCAAGTGCATGAATTGGCTAAAATAATCGAGGAAGTTGAAACTTCAAATGGTAGAGTTGTTGCTATGGCAGCGGGAGATCAAGTCATGGCGAGTGAAGTGCCGACGGAACGTAATAGTAGCATTTCTGCATGGGTGCCAATTATGTATGGTTGTAACAACTTTTGTACGTATTGCATTGTTCCGTATGTGCGCGGTAGAGAACGTAGTCGCTCAATGGCTGATATTATAGCGGAAATAGAAAAAATCGTCAGTGAAGGCTTTCAGGAAATCACTTTACTTGGTCAAAATGTAAACTCTTACGGTAAAGATAGCAAAGAAGCTGATTTTGCTGATTTATTGGCAGCAGTGGATAAAGTGCCTGGTATCGAAAGAGTTCGTTATATGACGAGTCACCCACGTGATTTAAGCGATAAAGCGATTGAAGTGATAAAAAATAGCAAACATATCTGCGAACATTTCCATTTGCCAGTACAGTATGGCAGTGATAAAATTTTAAAAGCAATGAATCGTGGTTATACAACTGCGTATTACCGTGAGCTTGTGAAAAAAATTCGGGCGAGTGTACCAAATGCTTGTATTAGTACGGATTTAATCGTTGGCTTCCCAGGGGAAACTGAGGAAGATTTTGAAGAAACTTTGGCGTTTTTAAAAGAAATTCGTTATGATGTTGCGTATACTTACTTGTACTCGAAGCGTTCTGGTACACCAGCGGCTACGATGGAAGAGCAAGTGCCAACGGAAGTGAAGAAGGAACGTTTGCAAAAGTTGATGGATGTTCAAAACCAAATTAGCTTAGAAATCAATCAACAATTTGAGGGACAAGTGCTAGAAGTTATGGTAGAGGGGCCGAGTCGTAAGGACGAAAATGTGCTGACTGGTCGCACCAGAACGAATAAAATTGTTCTTTGGAAAAAGGACGGTACTGAAAAAGTCGGACAATTATTAAATATTAAAATTACACATGCTCAGACTTGGATTTTAAAAGGTGAGCTTGTAAAATAGCAGTAGCTTGAGGGGAGAAAACATGGCGACAACATACACTCCAATGATGCAACAATATAAAGATATTAAAAGTCGCCATCCTAATGAAATTTTATTCTTTAGGTTAGGCGATTTTTATGAGATGTTTTTTGAAGATGCTGAACTAGCATCACGTGAATTAGAAATTACACTTACAGGGCGGGAGGCAGGCCAACCGGATCGTATTCCGATGTGTGGTGTGCCTTATCATGCCGCTGAAACATATATCGTAAAATTGATTAACAAGGGCTATAAAGTAGCAATTTGTGAACAAACGGGTGATGTGAAAGCGAGTAAAGGTTTGGTGAAACGTGAAGTAATCAAGATCATTACACCAGGTACTGTGCTTTCTGAATCCGTATTGACCGATTCAACGAATAATTATATCGCGCTTGTTTATCAAGAAGGTTCGCAAATTGCCTTGGCTGGTTCTGATGTTTCTACGGGTGAATGTTTCTATGGTGTATATGAAGATGGCAATGGAAAACAAACGTTATTTGATCAATTATATCGTTTGATGCCACCGGAAATTATTATTGTTGGACAATTTGGTTACCAAGCTGAATTAAAGGAATTCGTAAATTTACGATTATCCAATTGTAGTTTTACCGAAATCGCTGAGCCGACAGAATGTACGGATGATATTTTAGTAGACCATTTTAAAATAGAAGACCAGCCAAAAGTAACCATTGCAAAAAAAGCAGTTGTTACTTTATTAGATTATTTACATCAAACGGTAAAGACGGATTTAACCCATCTCAACCAATTGACGTATTTAGATGCGAGTGAAAACTTAATTATTGATACGTATACCTTGCGCAATTTAGAAATTACCCGGAATTTACGTGACGGTGGTAAAAAAGATACGTTATTGGGTGTGCTTGACTTTACGCATACAGCAATGGGGAGTCGATTGCTAAAAAAATGGTTGGAATATCCGTTGATTAGTATCGCGAAAATCAAGGATCGTCAAGCGACCATTGGCGAGCTCGTAGATGACTTTGGTATGCGTGAGAACTTAAAAGAAGCGTTAAAAGAAATCTATGATTTTGAGAGATTGATTACGCGGATTGAAGTTGGTACGGCAAATGCACGAGATTTAGTAGCACTTAAATTATCTTTGGCGAGTCTGCCGCATATCAAAAATGAATTGATCAGTAGCAAAACCAATCTACTGAAATATGCGCATGAAAATATTAATGTTTATGAAGATGTCGTGCGTCTGCTGAGTGATTCGATCGTCGATGCGCCGGGGATTTCTTTGCGCGATGGCGGAATGATCAAAGAGGGGTATCATGCAGAGCTAGATGAACTTCGTATGATTGCGAAAGATAGCCGTAAAATGTTGCAGGATATGGAACAGAAGGAAAAGGAAACAACGGGCGTTAAATCCCTTAAAATTGGCTATAACAAGGTATTTGGCTATTATATTGAAGTTACGCATTCCAATACGAGTGCAGTGCCAGACTACTATATTCGCAAGCAAACCTTGGCGAATGCTGAACGGTATATTACGCCGGAACTCAAAGAGTTTGAAACGAAAATTCTCGGAGCACAGGAAAAAATTGTTGGGCTGGAATATCAGCTCTTTATTCAAATACGAGATCAGATCAAGTCGATCATCAGTAGTATTCAACAAACAGCGCGCCAAGTGGCAATAGTGGATACGCTGGTTAGTTTGAGTGAAGCAGCTGGTCGTTATAATTATACAAAGCCAACGATTACGAATAATGGTGAGATTATCATCAAAGATGGTCGTCATCCGCTCGTTGAGCGTATCTTGGATCGTGAAATGTTTGTACCAAATGATACAACGTTAAACCATTTTGATAGCGAAATCATGGTGATAACGGGGCCGAATATGGCAGGTAAATCTACCTACATGCGCCAAGTGGCACTACTAACGTTGATGGCGCAAATCGGTAGCTTTATTCCAGTGCGTGAAGCGATGATTAGTCCAGTTGATCGGATTTTCACTCGCATTGGGGCCAGTGATGATTTGGTCAGTGGACAAAGTACCTTCATGGTGGAAATGAACGAAGTCGCCCAAATTTTAAAATATGCGACGAAAAATAGTTTGATCATCCTTGATGAAATCGGTCGTGGTACGAGTACGTTCGATGGGATGAGTATTGCCCGTGCCGTGATTGAACATGTGCGCGATAAAGTGGGCGCAAAAACGTTATTTGCTACGCATTATCATGAGTTAACTGATTTAGAGGAATACGATAAACGGATTAAAAACTATTGTGTTGCGGTGAAGGAACGCGGTAGTGAGGTAGTCTTCTTGCGCCGAATCATTGCTGGTGGAGCAGATAAGAGTTATGGTATCCATGTAGCAAAATTGGCAGGCTTGCCAAAAGTGGTGACAGATCGTGCGAAGAAAATCTTAGCAGATTTAGAAAGTAACCATATCGTACCGATGACTGTAGCCGCTACTTTAGTAGAAGCAACTGAGGAACAAATAGAAACGACGTTAGAAGAAAAGCCAGTGGTGAAAGAAGCGAAGCAAGTGCAAAGCTATGAAGCAATGCCATCGCTCTTTGCGTCTGGGCTGAGTGAGCAAATTTTATCTTTGGATATTATGAGTATGACGCCACTGGAAGCGATGAATGCTTTATATCAATTGCAAAAACAAGCAAAAGGCGAGGCTGGTAAATCATGAGTAGCATTATCAGTGTATTAGATGAAACGACCGCCAATAAAATTGCAGCTGGTGAGGTCGTTGATAGACCGTCTTCCGTAATTAAAGAGTTAATTGAAAATGCCATCGATGCTGGCAGTACCAAAATAGAAGTGGAAATTATGGCGGGCGGCACTAGTTTTATGCGGGTAACAGACAATGGTAGTGGCATGAGCTATGAAGATGCGAAATTAGCGATTCTTCGTCATGCGACCAGCAAAATACGAAGTGCCAGCGACTTAACTTCTATTCATACACTCGGTTTTCGTGGTGAAGCACTGCCAACAATTGCATCCGTATCGAAGTTTTCGCTAACGACCAGACTGAAAGTAAGCGAATTTGCAACCTTGGTGGAGATTCACGGGGGCAAAATGGTAGATACACGTGAAGCTGGTGGCAATATTGGTACGACGATTAAAGTGGAAGATTTATTTTTTAATACCCCAGCGCGAAAAAAATTCTTAAAAACACCAAACTCCGAAGGCTCGCATATCAACGAGATTATTGTGAAACTTGCTATTTCAAATCCGACGATTGCATTTAAATTTATCAATAATAATAAATTGGTATTATCAACGCCGGGGAATGGGAAGTTGTTTGATACTTTAAAAAATATTTACGGAACAAAGGTCAGTGATGAATTATTACCACTCGACTTTGCTGATGAAGGCATCGCGATTACCGGTTTTTTGTCTAAGCCAACGATTATTCGCAGTAGCAGACAGTGGCAGACCTTTATCGTGAATGGGCGGATTATCAGTAGTCGTAGCATTGCCAAAGCCATTGACAATGCCTACCATTCATTGTTGCCAAAATCAGGCTATCCACTCGTGGTGCTTAACATCGCTGTGCCACAGCAGAGCATTGATGTGAATGTGCATCCACAAAAAAGTGAAATGAAATTTGAAGATGAAGGCAGATTGTTTAAAGCGGTATATAAAACAATTCTCGATGCGATTCGAACCCCTGACCAATTGGACAATATTGCGGCGCCAGTGAAAAATTTGGAACGCCATTATACACCGATGAGTTTTCCGATGTCGCATACACCAACACAGCAGCAATATATACCAAGCGCGAGTCCTACTTTTGCAGTACGTGAAAATGCAGTAACCTTCGCGGAGGCACAAACCATGCGGGCGAATGAAGTTTATTTACCAGAGCAGTCAGCTAATGGTGTGGTGGTGACACAATCGGAAGTTACCTTAGCGCAGCAGCAAGGGCAAACAGTGGAGTCTACGCTTGTCTATGAAGGTGTATTGATGCCGATGGGACAAGTGGATAAATGCTATATTGTGGCGAGCGATGGCAAAGGATTATATATCGTCGACCAACATGCAGCACATGAGCGCATTTTGTATGATCGTTTTGCTAAAATGACGGAGGAAATTCCTTCACAGCAATTGTTGGTACATTTATTTTTAGACTTTGATGAGAAAGAATGCAACTTGATTGTTGATAACCAAGCGCTATTTCATAGTCTTGGTTTTGCCATGGAGGCAAGTGGGCCAGCAACAATGCGGTTAAAAGAAGTGCCAGCCGATATTCCAGTTGGTGAAACGGAAGCGGTCGTGCGTGAAATTTTAGAAGCCTTGCAAAATTTGCACCAGCCAACAGCACAAGAAATTCGTCATGCTTGTTTAGCGATTACTGCTTGTCGGGCGGCAATTAAAGCGGGCGACCTTCTTAATATTCGGCAAATGCAAATTTTACTCGATGAATTGACCAACACGACGTTGCCATATACCTGTCCACACGGCAGGCCGTCGATTATCAAATTTGACAGCGGTGAGTTGGCAAAAATGTTTAAGCGGACATAGTAGGGAAAAATATGAATGTTAATATCATTGTAACTACAGGACAAAAGACAAGAACGGATTATATTGTAAAAGCAAAATCAATTGCAAAAGAGCTAAATGCAACCTTTGTTTCGCGTAATAATGAGTCTATTGATGCATTGCGTGACAGCGGAAAACAGGATATTATTCTTGTTGTGAATAAGCAAGGCTTAGTTGCCCATACGCCAAATGGTGCGTTGTTTTTTCATTTAAACATGGCACAATTACGCATAAAAAATCTCTTGGCGGGAAAACTAGACAACATGGTACAAGCAATGGGGCTGGAAGCAGGTATGTCAGTACTCGATTGTACACTAGGCTTAGCAACCGATGCCATCATAGAAAGTTATATTGTCGGTGACAAGGGAAAAGTGGTTGGACTAGAAGCTTCCCCAGTAACTGCTTTTATTGTCAGAGAAGGATTGGCGCAGTATAAAACAGAGGATCCGTCCATCCAGCGTGCTTTAGGGCGGATTAAGGTGATCCATGCCGATTACAATGCATATCTTCGGCAATTGCCAGACAATAGTTTTGATGTTGTTTACATAGATCCCATGTTTCGCAGGCCAATCAAGGAAAGTATCAATTTACAACCGATGCGTTATGTTGC
>Ga0316600_10000415_pt1 | contig 21295 bp, 20 predicted proteins | sample OWC_soil_day5_CT_FD_207652 | JGI IMG/M metagenome (GOLD analysis project Ga0316600, IMG submission 207652) | Wetland soil microbial communities from Old Woman Creek delta, Ohio, United States - OWC_soil_day5_CT | ecosystem: Environmental > Terrestrial > Soil > Wetlands | place: USA: Ohio... | reverse complement strand
ATTTCCAATTCATCTCATAGCACGAGTGCGGTGTATAGTCATGTCGGCAACAGTGGTAGCGGTATATCAACTTATTATGCCGGTGCTTTGGTCGGTAAAAACCAGACTTCTGCAAATGTCAGTGCAGATTCAATCGCCAGCGGAACTACAGTGCTTTATGTGGATTCACCTTTGTCTTTGACTAGTGGACTCACCTTGGTTTCAAGCGGTGATATCGAAATTACTAGCCCCATTACTTCAACAGATAGCTTGTATTTAACGGCAGGTGGAAAAATCACCGAAAGTGGCGTCGGTAAATTTGTGGGCGATTACCTCAGAGCGTATTCTCATGGAGTTATAACACTTACTGGTGATAACAATGTTAACTACTTTTCGGCGACTTCAGACAATCACGATATTATTTTCCATGATGTATTGGCGGCTGGGCAGCAGTTGAATCTTGGCAGTGGAGATTCAACGGTTTATATTGATGCTGGAAGTGGTAATTTTTATCTTACCGTTGATGGTAGTTTGGACTCAAGTAATACTGCGTCTCATGTAAATATTGAAAATTACCTTTTAGCGAATGGTCTTTACTTGTATGGTCCTAATTGTAGATTTTGGCTATATGGTCAAGATTATCTGAATATCAATACCTTAGCTGCTAATGTTGGTACTATGGCAATTTCTGATCCTGACGGTTTTACTATCGGAACAGTCGGTAGTCTTTCCGGTATTACCAGCAATGGCATATGGAATGGGAGTACATTGGTAAATTCTTCTGTCGGATTGGAATCAAGTGGTACGATCACTCAGACGGAAGCTATTAAGGCAATTCGACTGCTTTTGGGTAAAGGAAGCTTTGTGTTAGATAATGCTTCCAATCACGTCGGTTCGCTTGCAACTTATTCTTATGCTGCCTATAGTGCAAATGGTGATAGCAATACCATAGCCAAGACTGGCAGTGACACTGTAAACATTGACTATCGTGATTCTGGTTCCTTAATGATTGATTCGGACATTACATATGGAGATACTGCCTCTATTCTGGCAAGCGGCTCGGTGAATCTCACAGCGTCTTCCATCGGGTTTAACGGCAGTAGTGTTTCGGGTATTAACGCTAGGGAAGTTACGTTAAACAGTTCTGGCAATATCAATGTCAGCAATACGATTACTTCAACTAATGGTGCAGTTACGGCGATTGCGGGAACGGACATCATGTTGAACGCTGTTGTTGCCAGTGCTGGTGGCGATATTACAATGGCTGCCAGTCGTAACTTTATTAACAATTTATCCAACGATACTGGTTTAGTACCTGGAACAGGGCGTTACCTCATTTACTCTACAAATCCAACTGATACTATTGAAGGGATGACCGGCTATAACGAGCACTATAACCAGACCTATACATCTGGAGTAGTTCCGGCGTATGCAGGTACTGGCAATTGGTTTCTTTACAGTTATAACCCAAACGGTGATACGACTCCAACAACGTTAAACGAACAAGTGACGATGGCACTTACCCGCCCAAATCAAACAAATGTAAGACCGTCGATTACAGGATTCACAGCTCCTAACAGTATCGGTGGCATAACCGTTCCAGTGGAAATTATCCAAACAGGGATCAACGTAAATGGTATTACGACATCAGCATCCGCAACACCATCCACGGGTATATCACTTCCGTCCACCCTTCAGGTAACATCGGTGAACGAACAGTCAACTGCTTATAGTATAGTTATGGCTGGTCAGGCAGTAACGGTAGCGATGAACAGCGTGAATACGGCTAGTCAACCCGAACAAAATAGCAGTATAGCTGTGATTAGAGCGGGAGACGAAACGCAAACGCCGGTCTACTATTCGGCAACAGGTAGTAGTGAAAGCTTGACGCTGGTGCCGACCGAGAGCAGCGGGAAGACAGTGCGGTCTGAAGAAACTGATAATGCTAGCGAAACAAGCTTCAGTGTAAATGTAGACGGCGGTTCACAGGCTAAATTCAAGGGCTTATATGCGAACGGCGTTCTCAGTATTTGGGCATTAAATGAATCGGCTAGTGGCTTATTGCAGGGAGGTAGCGATAGTAGCAAATCTGTAGTTGCTATAGGTATCTTAGTAACGCAACAAAATCTAGACGCTACTATACAACCTGTGGAAACGGTATATTTGCACTAAACTAAATATGAGGGGCGCAGAAAAAGGACGCCATCCATACTTTATAAACATAATAAAAGTGATGTAGAAAGGATAGTTTACTATGAATCAGGAATTATTTGCTGACGGGATTAGTGCCGTCCACGTTACTGGCAATCTAGTACGAATCGACTTATTGACACTGCAACCCCAGTTAAAAAGTGAGAACGGTCAACCAGTAGTCGAAATCAATAAACGTTTGATTATGCCCCTAGATGGATTTATTAAATCACTGGCTATTCAGCAAGATATCGTACAGAAGTTGGTGAGTGCAGGGGTACTGAAACAAAGTGATTTTACACCAGAGGGAGGAGCCGAGCAAAAATGATGAAGAGTTTAGGTAAGGGAATGTTTCCAATCGTATTTGCTTTATTCTTGCTACTGGCAACTGGTGGTGTTGCTCAGGCTGCTTCGGAGGAGTCGGTGGGATATGCCGATTTTATTTACCTTGTTAACCAACATCCTGATACAGCCAAGGCCAATAAACAACTACAAGCTGAGCAGGTAGAACTTAAACAGGAGTATGAAACTAAAGTCACCGGATTAAGTGATAAGGAAAAGCTAGAGCTTGACCGACAACTTGGATTGCAACTAGGAAAGAAGCGACTGGAGCTACTAAAGCCAATCACGGATAAGGTGTTGACAGCCGCCAATGAAGTAATGAGAGAAAAAGGATTGTCCATCATAATCAGCAAGAATGATGTGATTTGTGGCGGTGTTGACGTTACAGCCGATGTGTTGAAAAAGATCAGCGGGAAATGATATCTAATAGTTAAAAATAGTTTAAATCGAAATTTATAGTAAGACAATTTGAATTAAACGTAATATAATATTAATTTTCCATAAAATCACATAGGTGTAAACCTAAAAAAACAGCTGTTAGCATTTTTCTAACAGCTGTTTTTTTAATCGTAGCATAGTTTATTTTAATAAAGCTTGGTGAGCATTTGACAATAATTGACCAACAACTTCGTGTGGGGTATAGCCTTCCGCATTATTAAAAAGTTCAGTACCACATACGAAGAATTCACTACCTAAATTTATTGCTGTACCAATTGTTTTTGTTGTAATGCCACCTTGAATTTGGATTGTTCCAGAAAATTGCCTGCTAATAAATTTGATGTATTCTATAGAATTTTTAGCGAAAAGTTGGTTCGTAATGTCGCTAGAGCGTGCACCTGTTGCTAGTAATTGGAAAGTTAACATTCCTATTTTATTAAAAAAAGGAGAAAGAAATTGTAAAATAGATTCTTTGTTTGATGGAGTAAAATTCTCGCTGCCAACAGTTTCTATGACAGGGCTGACACAAGCACCAATAGATAAAATCAGGTCAATAATTTTTGCTAATTCATTTTGAGTTTTAATAACTTCTAATTGAAAGCAAATAGCACCCAAGTTTATGTGTTTTATCTCTAAAAGATGTTTTTCAATATGATTGGTAAGCAAATGTACATTAAGTAGTACATCATGGGGAGTACTTAGATCATAAAGCTTTTCTAAAAATTCTGGGGTGAAAATATGAGAATTAACGCTAGGTGGATGAATACCAAAATGTTTGTAGTCATCAAAGTTAATATCAATATGTAAAGTGTGAATGTTACCTTTGCTAATCAAATCTTTCGCAATGTTGAGTACTTTTTGTTGGACATAGGCTGTGTTTTCAAGCGGATCTATAGTATCTAAAATAGTGATTAAAGCGGGATTTATTTTGATGACAGTACCCTTGGCAATATTCTCTTTAGAAAAATTTTTTAGTGCTGATTTGTGATAAAAAGATTCTCTAAGATTTGCCATACTCTTTTCTCCTTTAATATCATTTACATTTATTTTTATTAAGCAATGAAAAGACAGTTAGGCAGTTAAACTGAAAAGAACTTATTTTATATTGATACTACCAGAAATTTTATGATGATATACTGATTTATAAACCGTATAAAGCATACCGATTTGAATCGGCAGAAGAATTCCGCCTTTGATAAGCCTACTAATGAAAAAAGCTTGCGCGGCTTTTTGATATAAAGTACATAGCCATAAGGTATTTAAAAATAAATCAATCAATATAAATATAATGCTGCTGGCAAAAATGATTTTTACTAAAGTTATCTTTTTATTGTAGAAAAAATAACCATAAATCAAACCAGAAAGAAAAGCACTTACAGTAAATCCCGGAAAATATAATCCGGGAGAAAAAATCAAGCAACCGAGAAAATCGGAAAGAGCTGCCATACAAGCACCTTTGATTGGACCAAACAGCATTGCAAACAAGGCCACTGGTAAAAATCCCAAACTAATGCGAATAAAAGGAGTTTGAATGGCAAAAACATGTGTAAAAATAATAGTTAAAGAAATAAAGATTGCTGTAAAAACAATGGTTTTTACATTAACATAATGCATTGAGGACACCTCCATAGTATAATTTTGCGTTGCTACATATCGAGGAGTCCTCTCTTATGTAACAGCGGGATGCAATATTTGTACCGCAAACTACCAGCGTAGTTTTTCGTTCAGTGACAACTCCCCGTTCATCTGACACTTAACGCACAAATATTTACTCTGCTATTTACTATTTTAAATTAGGGGTAAACGCAGTTAAATCCTCCTTTTGTCGCTAAAAATAATTTTTGTCATGCCAGTAAGTAAATGGAAATATAACGTATAGAGGTGATACGTTTTGCGACGGGGTGTAGTCTTAAGAAGTGCGTGGCGATTGGGTAGAGACTATCTGTTTTCCAAGCAAAAATGGACGGCATGGAGCTTGTTACTTTTGGTTGTCTGTTTTAATTTGTTATTGGTATACATTACGGTACAAATTAATTTATGGCAGGCAACATTTTATAATATTATTCAATCCCATAATCAAGCTGGGTTTATTGAAGCAATTGGTTTTTATGCGCTCCTTGCTGTGATTTTGGTTGCAGTAAAAGGTAGTCAAACTTATTTTCGGCTGTTACTCCATATCAATTGGCGGCAGTGGCTGACCGATAAATATCTATCGTATTGGCTGAAAAATAAAATTTATTATCGGCTGCAACTTTATGGTGGCCATGATGCGGATAATCCAGACCAACGAATTAGTGAGGATGTAGACTTATTTGTGGCGTTAACTTTGCGCTTGTCGTTAGAATGTATGCAGGACATTTTAACGGTGTGTTCTTTTATCGTCATTTTGTGGAATATTTCAGAGGTTATTACGATTTCAATCGGAACGATAGAATTTTCGATTTATGGCTATCTCGTTTGGGCGGCACTTTTCTATGCAATGGTTGGTACTTATTTTACGGTAAAGATTGGGACACCACTCATAAAACTAGATTACGACCAACAAAAATATGAAGCAGATTTTCGTTATAGTCTGGTTCGGGTACGTGAATATGCGGAAAGTATTGCTTTATACGATGGAGAAAGTGCAGAGCGGTTTAATTGTCTAAAGCATTTTCAATGTCTTGTCTATAACTTCAAAGAAATTATTCAAATTCGTAAAAAGTTGGTATGGCTAACGACTGGTTATGCACATGCGGCAGTGATTTTTGCAATTTTTGTTGCATCTCCACGGTATTTTAGTGGCAAGATTACCCTTGGTCATATGTTTCAAATTATTGATGCCTTTAATCATGTGCAATCGGGAATGTCATTTATTATTGATAGTTTTACGCGGGTTGCCCAGTGGCGTGCCGTCGTGAATCGACTTAATAATTTTATTGTTTGTATGGAGGTTGCAAAGAAACAAGGTGAAAAAAGCGTACTACAAGGCCTTGGAAATAAACAGGTGAATCGTAGTTTATCGGTACAGCAAGTAGAAGTAGAAAAACCAGATGGGCAGGTACTAATCAAAAATTTAAATTTTACTTTGCAAGCGGGGAATCGTTTGCTGATTACAGGACCGTCAGGCTGTGGTAAAAGTACCTTGATCCGCACTTTAGCGGGATTGTGGATTTATGCGAAGGGAAATATCATAGCTCCGCAAAGTGAGCAAAGTTTATTTGTGCCACAAAAACCCTATATGCCGATTGATACTTTGCGTAAAGCACTGATTTATCCTTACTTAAACTATACAGTAAGCGATAAAGAATTGGTCGAAACGTTAACTTTGTGTCGTATTAGTTATCTTGCCGCGCGCTTAGAAGAAGTTGGTGACTGGGGCAAATTTCTTTCATTAGGAGAACAACAGCGTATTGCCTTTGTTCGCATCTTACTCCAGCAACCAGAGTGGTTATTTTTAGATGAAGCCACTTCGGCACTGGATGATGACAATCAAGCGTTAATGTACAGCTTAGTGATCAAAAAAATGCCCAACACTGTCATTGTAAGTGTTGGGCATCGCAAGAGTATCGCCGATTATCATAATTGCAAGTTAGTGCTAGATGGAGTGGGGGGCTGGAGCCTGCATAAGGAAAACTAAAATAGCAGTAAGATCAGAATAAGTAACTTTGATCTTACTGCTATTGTTCACTGTGGTAACATTTACCGATAGTTATTGACTGATCAGACAGTTATAATAAAAGCGTGCTAGCACTACATAATAAGTATGAAAGCAGGTTTTAAAATGAAAAAATTTACAAAGAAAATAGTCGTATGGGGGATGATGGCTTGCCTTAGCATCACTGCTGTCCCAGCAACAAGTTTTGCAGAACAATACCCAGAGAGTAATTATAATCATCATGAAGAACATGATAGATATGACAGAAAATATGATCGTAGATATGAACATCATCGCAATCATATTGTTATGGAGCGTATTCGTGTTGAAGAGTATTATATGGATTTTTTACGCGAAAATAATCTAACATTAGGTGATCTTATCACGGCAAAACAAATTTCTGATGTAAGTGGTCGTTTGAGTACAGAAGATGTTTTACGTATGAGATTAAGCGGTAAAAGCTATAAATCAATCGCTCGTAAATATGATGTTTATTGGCGTAAAGTCAACCGAGATGTTGACAACATATATCGCGATATGAGAAATGAAGCTATGAAACAAGGTATTGTTTTATGGGCGTTAGATGAAGTAGTGAGATAGACTAGCTTCTTGCTAAATTAATGGCGCTTCTGGTCATGAGTTCCATGCCGTGGAGGATGCAGGTTTCGTTGATATCAAATTTTGGATGGTGATGTGGATAGGTGATTGTATCTGTTCCTGTGCCGATAAAGAAAAATGCGCCGGGTACTTCTTGAAGGTAGTAGGAAAAGTCCTCACCACACATCACAGGCGGGATTATTTCGGCTTTGATATCGCTACCACATTCTGTAACGGTTGCTTCAATAGCCTTTGCATAACTTTCGTGGTTCACAATCGCAGGATGTCCCATTAAGGTTTCGAGCTGGCAGGTTGCGTTGTTTGCGAGGCACATACCTTTGCTGATTTCATCGATGCGCGCAAATACCTGTTCACGGATTTTTTGGTCGAAGGTGCGAACAGTACCTTCGACCGTTGCCGTTTCTGGGATGATGTTAAATACATTGCCAGCGTGAATCGCGCCAACAGATACAACTGCTAATTCAAGGGGATCAATGTTGCGACTAACGATGGTATTGAGGGCGATAACGGTTTGGGCGGCGATTAAGATTGGATCAACGGTTTGATGGGGCATGGAACCGTGGCCGCCTTTTCCTTTGATCGTGATTTTGAATTTATCTGGTGCTGCCATCAAATTACCGTAGGAAATGCCGATTGTGCCAAACGGAACTGGTTGCCAAATATGTGCGCCAATGATTGCATCGACATTTTTCAAGGCGCCAGCTGCGATCATTGCCGCAGCACCGCTAGGAAACTCTTCTTCGTTGGGCTGAAAGATAAAACGATAGGTACCGGCGAGTTCTGATTGCATTTCAACGAGCATTTTTATCGTACCAAGTAGTACCGCCATATGACCATCGTGACCACATGCGTGGCAAGCACCATGATTTTGTGATTGATACTCGGTATTGCATTCATCGACGATTGGCAAGGCATCAATATCAGCGCGAATCGCAATGGTCTTGCCAGGCAGTGCGCCTTTCAATTCAGCGACAACGCCTGTGGTAGCATTGATCTCTGGTTCTAAGCCGAGCTTTTTTAGTTCTTCAATAATATGTTTTTGGGTATTATATTCGTTGTCGCTGATTTCAGGGTAGGTATGGAAATAACGACGTAAACTTACTGCCCATTCATGATGTTTTTGTGCTAATTTATAGATATCAGTCATATAGATCAGTCCTTTATTTTGATGATTTATTACAGTATATTCTTATCATTTTAATATAATTGCAGCAAAGTTACAAATAATATTAAAAATACATGATAGAACATTATAAAATAAATACCCGATCAAGTGGCAACAGATAAACTGTATTGCGCTCTGATCGGGTATGTTTTTTTGAAAAAATTGTTTTCTTGCATTTGAAAGAAAGTTCAACCTCTTTAAATTTCCGTGTGGTTGCAAAACTTTATCTCTCAGTATAGAATAAATGCAGGTAAAGTATCATTTATTGGTATTTGTGTTATATTATATAGAAGTTGGATGCTAGGAGGAATTTGTAGTGAACGAAAAATTGGAAAAGTATGCAAAGTTAATTGTGAAAACAGGGGTTAATATTCAAAAAAATCAAATTCTTGTAATCAATTCGCCAATTGAATGCGCTGATTTTGCTCGCCGTGTGGCGGAGGCTGCTTATGATGCGGGAGCAAAAGATGTTGTTGTGAATTGGAATGATGAAATATTAAATAAAATTCGTTTTAACAAAGCAGCAGAAGAAGTTTTTGATGAGTTTCCGGATTGGCGTAAAGAATTTTATTTAGGTTATGCAAGACAAGATGCAGCGTTCGTTTCGATTGCAGCATCTGATCCAGAAATTCTAAAAGATGTAAATCCCGATCGGATTGCTCGCGCGCAAAAAGTCAGTGGGAATGCGTTAAAAGAATATCGTGAACGGATGATGAGCAATAAAAATACTTGGTGCGTAGTGTCGATTCCGACGAAGGCTTGGGCGCAAAAAATATTCCCGAACGATAGTGTAGAAGTTGCGGTGGATAAACTTTGGCAGGCTATCTTACAAACTGTTCGCGTTGGTGAAGGTGACCCAGTGGAAGCGTGGGTAAAACACCAAGCAGCCTTGAAGAAAAGTAAAGATAGAATGAATGATTATAATTTTAAATACTTAAAGTATAAAAATAGCATCGGTACAGATTTGACAGTGGAATTACCAGAAGGACATATCTGGCTGAGTGGCGCAGAATATACACCAGAAGGCAGAGAATTCATTGCCAATATGCCGACTGAAGAAGTTTTTAGTATGCCAAAACGTAATGGTGTCAATGGTACCGTTGTGAGTTCAAAACCACTCAATTATCATGGCAACTTGATTGAGAACTTTAAGCTTACGTTTAAAGATGGTAAAGTTGTCGCATATTCAGCAGAAAAAGGGCAGGCGATTTTACAAAAGCTTTTGGAAGCGGATGATAGCTCAAGCTATTTAGGTGAGGTTGCGCTTGTACCATATGATTCGCCAATTTCTAATTTAGATATCTTATTTTATAATACCTTATTTGATGAAAATGCATCTTGTCATTTGGCGTTTGGCAAAGCGTATCCGGTTTGTATCAAAGACGGCGATACGATGTCACCAGCTGAATTAGAAAAAGCTGGTGTGAATGATTCGCTGATTCATGAAGATTTTATGATTGGGACAGAGGATCTTGAGATCATTGGTGTGACGCATGAGGGCAAAGAAGTTACTGTTTTTAAAAATGGGAATTTTGCAGAGTAAAGAGTATAGGTTAGCGAAAGAGATAAAAAATTTATATTGAAAAAAGTAGATCAGTTGCAATAAAAAACTGCAAGTCGGCAAGAGACGAATCCCTAGACTGCCATGGTTCAAAGAACGCAATGAAGGCTCAAACTCCCTGCGGTCAAACAGAAAGCCTTCAAAGCTACGTCGTAGTAAGATTCATCTATGTTGCCTTGGTTGAACATTTTTCTTATGCAGCTGATCTGCTTTCGTATAATAAAAAATAGCTGCTTGAAGTGCATCAGAATGTTAGATGGAATGCTAATATTTTGGATGCACTTTTTTGTGGAGAATCTGCAAAATTTTCAATTAATTTAAGGTAGATATTGAAAAAATTGTACCCAACGGATATAATGAACAGACAGTATACAAAGTGCATTGAATAAGTTAGGAGAAATCTTTCCTTAGCTTAACAATAGAAGGTGTTAATCCAATATGTTACGTAATTTATATAGTAGGGCCGTTTTAAAAGCAGTTTTACCGATTTGCGTTGGTTATATTCCACTTGGTTTTGCTTGCGGGGTCTTAGCGCAAAAGGTTGGGGTAAGTGTATGGGAGACAGGAATGATGTCGGTGCTTGTTTTTGCGGGCAGTGGACAGTTTATTGCGCTTTCCATGATTGGTGGAGGTGCATCGATTTCTTCGATTGTGCTGACGACATTCATTGTAAATTTACGGCATACTTTATATAGCTCGACCTTGACGGCCTATTTAATGGGGCAGTCGAAAAAGTACTTTAGCTTTTTTACGCAGGGAATTGTGGATGAAACCTTTGCGGTGAATTTAAGTGAATTTAGCACTGGTGAGTGGGATGCAAACCGTGCCTTGGCACTAAATATTTTAGCGCATGGTTGCTGGGTGTTGAGTACGATGATGGGCAATGTGGCAGGTAATGTGATACCGGTGGATATCGCAGTAGTAGGGTATACATTGACGGCTATGTTTATCGGACTTTGGACGTTTCACTTTGAGAGCAATTTAAAAATTATAATTGGGGTATTATCAGGGGTGTTGGCACTTTTTTTATCGGGATTTTTAACGCATAAATTACATATTGTTGTAGCAACCGTCATTGCAGCTACGATCGGCTGTATGATTGAAGGGGGCAAAAAAGATGACTAGTATGGAAGTTGTGTATTGTATTTTAGGAATGTTTGTTGTTTCTTATATTCCGAGGGTAGTTCCACCTTTTTTACTTGCCAAAACAGCGTTATCACCGATGGTAGAACGGTGGTTAAAGTACGTGCCAACCTCAGTGTTTGGTGCATTGGTATTTTCGGAAATTTTTATGGATGGCAATAAACTCAATTTGAGTTTAGGAAATATTAATTTAATAGCCTCTTTAATCGTTTTGGCGGTTTCGTTAAAAACGAAGTCTTTGGGGAAAAGTATCGTGACAGGTATGTTCGTGTTCTGGTTATTGAAAAATGTAGTATAATAGAAAATAGACTTGTGCATTGCATGAGTCTTTCTTTTTAAATTTATAAATGAATATCAAATGTTTGTGAGGTAAAATAATAAGTATGAGTAAAATAGTAGTTTTAGCAGAAAAGCCTTCCGTTGGCCGTGATTTAGCACGTGTGCTTGGAGCAAAACAAAATGGCAATGGGTATCTAGAAGGTAGTAAATACATCGTGACTTGGGCACTTGGTCATTTGGTTACCTTGGCGGATCCCGAAGCATATGGGGCAAGTAATAAATCTTGGCGGATCGAAGAATTGCCGATTATGCCAAAAGCGTTAGAGCTTGTGGTCATCAAGCAAACCAGTCGTCAGTTTAATATTGTAAGGGATCAACTACGTCGCAAGGATGTAAGTGAAGTCATTATTGCAACCGATGCTGGACGTGAAGGGGAATTGGTAGCACGGTGGATTATTGAAAAAGCAATGGTGAATAAGCCAATCAAACGCTTATGGATTTCTTCGGTTACTGATAAAGCAATCAAAGAAGGCTTTGCAAAATTAAGAGCGGGCAAAGACTATGACAATCTCTATCAAGCAGCAGTAGCACGGGCGGAAGCGGACTGGTATGTTGGCATCAATGCAACACGGGCACTTACTTGTAAATTTAATGCCCAATTATCTTGTGGGCGTGTGCAAACGCCAACGCTGGCGATTATCGCGAAACGTGAAGATGAGATTAGAAACTTTGTGCCAAAAGCATATTATGGATTGACGGCAAACCTTAATCAGCTTACTGTAACTTGGCAGGATAAAAAAAGTGGGGACATGCGTTCTTTTAATAAAGAATATATCGATAGCGTAGCTAAGAAAATTACTGGTGCTGTTGGTGAAGTCGTAAGCTTAGAGAAGGCGGCAAAAAAATCCTATGCACCGCAACTTTATAATTTAACTGAATTGCAACGTGATGCAAATAAGATTTTTGCTTTTTCAGCCAAAGAAACACTGGGTCTGATGCAAAAACTTTATGAAACGCATAAGATACTTACATATCCAAGAACGGATTCAAAATATATTTCAGCGGATATTGTGCCAACCTTAAAGGATCGTCTCAGCGCTTGTAGTGTTGGACCGTATTCTAAACTAGCATTTCAAGCGAGCAAACAAATCCAAGCGAGTAAACATTTTGTGGATGATAGTAAAGTATCGGATCATCATGCGATTATACCAACGGAACAGTTTGTAAATTTGAGTGCGCTTACCGATCGTGAACGTAAAATTTATGATTTGGTCGTAAAACGTTTTATTGCCGTGCTCTATCCACCGTTTGAATATGAACAAACCACAGTAAAAGTGGAGTTGAATGGTGAAGTCTTTATTGCCAAGGGAAAAAATATTAAGAATATGGGCTGGAAAGAGGTCTATCAGGGCGTATTTGAAGAAGAAAATGCAAATGATAGTCTGGCAGAACAAACCTTGCCAGACCTTAAAAAAGGTGATAAGTTAAAAGTAATGAAACTCAATGTTTCGCAAGGAATGACCAAACCACCAGCACCTTTTAATGAAGGAACGCTATTGGGAGCGATGGAAAATCCGGTGAAATATATGGGGGATGATAGTAAAGCTTTAAAACAAACGATTGGTGAAACTGGAGGACTTGGTACTGTTGCAACGAGAGCGGATATTATTGAAAAATTATTTGCGAGTTTCTTAATTGAGAAAAAAGGTAAAGATATATTTGTAACAGCTAAGGGAAGACAATTATTAGAATTGGTACCGCATGATTTAAAAGAACCAGCGCTCACGGCAAAATGGGAACAAAATTTGAGTAGTATCGCTAGTGGTAAGCTTGGAAAAAATACGTTTATCAATGATATTAAGAATTATGCCCAAACAGTTGTGCATAATATCAAAAATAGTCAGGAACGATTCCGTCACGATAATGTAACGAGAACAAAATGTCCAGAGTGTGGTAAGTTTTTATTAGAAGTGAACGGTAAAAAGGGTAAAATGCTCGTATGCCAAGATCGAAGCTGCGGCTATCGTAAAGGTTTATCAACGGTAACGAATGCCCGTTGTCCAAACTGTCATAAAAAATTAGAAATGCGTGGCGAAGGTGAAGGAAAACTCTTCTTCTGCGCTTGTGGCTATCGGGAAAAATTGACTACGTTTCAGAAACGTAAGAGTAAGGAAAATAATACAAAAGTTTCTAAAAGTGAAGTAGCGCAGTATATGAGAGCGCAGCAAAAAACGAGTAATGAACCTGTCAATACGGCTTTGGCGGAGGCCTTAGCAAAATTGAATTTAAAATAAGGGAGGCGATTGCGTGCTAAAAAAGATCATTTTATGTACGATGCTTGTATTCGCTTTTGCGGCAACGGTTTTTGCCGCAAGTCCAGAAGATTTTACGTATAAAGGAATAAAATTAGGTGACGATTACGAAACTATGGTAGCAAAAATTGGGCAGCCACGGGTAAATTTCGATTATATCGTCAAAGATAATATTGTGACGTATTATTTTTACAAAGGGAATGAGATGAGAATTGGGATTGATCGCTTCACCAATAAAATCGTAGATTTTCGCATCAGTGACAAAGAGTATTCCACGGACAAAGGTGTGAGAATCGGGGCGACTTCTCATAAGATCTTAAAAGAGTATGGCCTAGCTAACAAGGAAAAAATCAATGGGCATATTTATTATATTTACAAAAACCCGCAAGATGAAAAACAACAATTATTATTGGATGTCAGCCAAGGCGATTTAGAAGAATTTAGAATAACAACTCTAGCTGAGGAATGAGCAGAATTTTGAGGTGTTTATGATGAAGAGTAAAATATTTCGCTATAGTTTAATTTTAATCGGCTGTTTAATTAGTAGTGCTTCAATCAATCTGTTTTTAGTGCCTCATCAATTATTAAGCGGTGGCGTAAGTGGGATTGCCATTATATTCTATTATTTATTTGCATTGCCAATCGGGGTGCAAATGCTCATCATGAATATTCCACTTTTGGTTGCCGCTTATAAAACATTGGGGAAAATCTATGCGATTGATGTTGTTATTGGCACGGTATTATTTTCTGTTTGCATTGATTCTCTAGGTTTTTTATCCAGTTATAATGTCGTTGATGATGCGATGCTTGCGGCAATTTATGGTGGGGTATTTAATGGAATTGGTTATGGAATTATTTTTCGAGCCAATGGCAGTTCGGGTGGTCTCGATATTGTAGCGGCAATTGTAAAAAAATATTATTCATTGAATATGGGGAGTGTTATTTTTGCTTTCAATTGCTTGATTATGGCATTGGCAGCGATGCTATTTGGTGTAAAGCTGGCCATGTTTACGCTGATATCACTGTATGTGAGTTCTGATCTTACAGATAAAGTAGCAGCTGGGTTTAACAATAAAAAAACGATTATTATTATTTCTAATCAAGCAGCAGCAATTGCTGATGGAATCATCAGTGAAATTGGGCGGGGTGTTACTTTTTTGAAGGGCGAAGGTGCATTTACGCGTGAGCGTAAGGATATTATCTTTGTTGTTGCCAGCCTCACGCAATTTGGTAAAGTAAAACTCATTGCCAATGCGATTGATCCGATGGCATTTATGATTGTGCAAGATGCAAATGAAGTTATGGGACGTGGCTTTACTTTACCGGGAACAAGAATTGCAGAAATTGCAGCAAGTGTAAAGCAAAGAAATTTAGATGAAAAAACTACTGAGTAATCAGTAGTTTTTTTGTCTATAATACTACTTTGCTTTTGCTAGGTTATTTGATAATATATTATAATGAGTTGATGAACAAGTATATTTGATAGGTGGATCGTAATGAAAAATATAAACAAGTTAATTGGAGTGGCCAAAGGGTCTGTAGAAGCCGATTTGGTGCTGAAAAATGCGCAGGTTTTTAATGTGTTTACTGGTGAATTTATCAAAGGTGACGTAGCGATCGTAGATGGTTATATTGCTGGCATTGGAGAATATGCAGGGGGAAATGAGCTTGATTTAACAGGTAAATACCTTACCCCTGGGTTTATTGATGGGCATGTACATATTGAAAGTTCGATGCTTAGTCCGATTGAATTTACTCGGGCGGTTTTACCGACAGGAACGACAACGATTATTGCTGACCCCCATGAAATTGCCAATGTTGCAGGGCTGGATGGGATTGAATATATATTAGATGCAACGGAAGATTTGCCGTTGTCGGTTTATGTTATGCTGCCATCTTGTGTACCGGCCAGCAGTTTGGAAAATTCTGGTGCTGAGCTTGTTGCGGCTGATTTAGAAAAATTTATTAACCATCGTCGTGTATTGGGCTTGGGTGAAATGATGAATTATCCAGGAGTTATTTATCGTGATAGCAAGGTCCTTGAAAAGTTAATCTTAGCGGAAAATAAAAAAATTGATGGACATGCACCAGGGGTAAGTGGCAATGATTTAATGGCCTATGCTGCGGCTGGCATAAAATCTGATCATGAATGTGTAACGCCAAAAGAGGCCTTAGACCGATTACGTGCTGGTATGCATGTGATGATTCGCGAAGGTTCAGCGGCAAAAAACTTATTAAATTTATTACCGGCAATCAATAAATACACTTCGCAATTTTGTTTGTTTGCTACGGATGATCGTCATCCCGCCGATCTGATTGCCGAAGGTCATATCAATAATATGGTTCGCTTAGCAGTCGAAGCAGGGGTTGACTTACCGATTGTTTTGCAAATGGCAACCATTAATGCGGCAAGCTATTTTAACCTTGATGAAATTGGGGCGATTGCACCAAACTATAAAGCAGATATTTTGGTGTTTGATGATTTAAAAAACTGGCAGCCAACGTTTGTTTTGAAAAATGGTGTTGTCGTAGCCAGAGACAATACACCATTATTCGAAGGTAAAGATATTGCCAGTAAAAAAATCAAAGAAACGATGCATTTAGCAGAAATTGACCAAACAAAGTTACGTGTTCCCGCTCCAACGAGAAAAGCGCGGGTCATTGGCTTGGTGCCACACCAAATCGTAACCAAAGCCTTAGAAATGGAAGTTGATCGGAAAGCTGGCTTTTTTACTGTAAATGTGGAAAAAGATATTTTAAAATTAGTAGTATTTGAACGCCATAATTGTCTGGGAAATATAGGTGTGGGTTTAGCACATGGTTTTGGTTTAACGCGCGGGGCGATTGCTTCGACCGTTGCCCATGATTCTCATAATTTAATCGTGATTGGTACAAATGATGAAGATATTTTAGTTGCAGCCAAGGAATTGGAAAAAATTCAGGGTGGTATTGCTGTTGCGCTTGATGGTAAAGTCTTGGATTCATTACCTTTGCCAATTGGCGGCTTAATGTCGGACAAGGATGTGCATACGGTTGCAAAACAAGTTGAAAAATTAAAGGAATTGGCATATTCCTTGGGTATTCATGATTGCTATGATCCATTTTTAACGCTAGCCTTTTTGAGTTTACCAGTTATTCCTGAGTTAAAATTGACCGATTTAGGGTTAGTAGATGGTAATGCCTTCAAAGTAGTGCCAGTAGCAATCAAATAAACGGAGAAGTGAGGTTTTTCATATGAATAAAGCTAATATAGGGAAATTTAATGATATCGTATTTGCCGCGCTCTTTATTTGGCATTTAAGTACGAGGCAGTGGCCAACTGGTGGTACAATGCAAACAGTTCTTGATGTTATGCTAGTTTTTTGTGCGATTTTGATCGGGTTCAAATATTATACGGATCATAAAAAAGGTGATGAAGAAGCGCAAACTGCGGCAAAGGAAAATAAAACGAGTAAAATAGTTTTATCTAGCAAAAAGAGAAGAAGAAAATAAGCGCAATCTATCAAACCATCACATAGAATGAGATAGGAAATGTGGGCGTAGGCTTGGCATAAGAGGGATATTACAAAATTCAATTGTAATGTCCCTTTTGCCAGCAAGAGCAACACTTGTAGATGGTCTTGTGAAATAATTTTATGCACCTAATGAAAAATAGGTGTATTTTTATTTTTTATGCGGTTATATTATAAATTTTGTATTATAATATTAAAGTTAAGTGTTATTTTTTTTGTAAATAGGAGTTATAGATATGATAATGAAACAAATGACAAATATGCTACATAGGGTAAGGCAAGACAGTCCACTCATTCATCAAATAACCAATTATGTTAGCGTAAATGATTGTGCGAATATAACGTTAGCGATTGGTGCTTCGCCAGTGATGGCGCAAGATGCAAATGAAGTTGCAGAGATGGTAAGTCATGCGAAAGCATTGGTGCTCAATATTGGCACTTTAAATGCACAAACAGTAGAAGCGATGATCCTTGCAGGAAAACGAGCCAAATCGCTGAAGATTCCAGTTGTCTTTGATCCAGTTGGTGTTGGAGCAACCATGTATCGCACCGAAGTTGCCAAGCGGATCCTTGCTGAGGTAAAACCTGATGTCATTCGTTGTAATATGTCGGAACTAAAAATATTGTGTGGGTTAGATACCGAGGTGAAAGGTGTCGATTCTGTCGCTCAAAGTGATGGTGGCGAGGCAGCAGCGATGGCTTTGGCTAAACAAATTGATGGTGTTGTAGCGGTCACGGGGCAAATCGATATTATCGCTTGCAAAGATAAACATTGCCATATACATAATGGACATACGTTTTTGACGCGCGTTACTGGTACTGGCTGTATGACGACGGCTTTAGTAGCAAGTTATTGTGCGGTTGGTGATCCTTTTGTCGGTGCGGTATCTGGTGTTTTAAGTATGGGGATTGCTGGGGAACTTGCCGTAGAATCACTTTTGGAAAATGAAGGAATCGGTACGTTTAAAGTCAGATTAATGGATGCGATCTTCAATCTAAATGATGATAGCATCAAAAGATATGCGAGAATTACTGAGTAGGAGGAAAATATGAATTTAAAAAAAATGACCATTACTGCGATGTTTATGGCAATTGGCGTGCTCTCTGCACACTTAGTATACATTCCAGTCGGCTTTGCAAAGTGTTTTCCAGTACAGCATGCGATTAATGTTTTGCTGGCAGTACTGTTGGGAACCCGTTATACAGCTGGGGCGGCATTTGGAATATCATTGCTGAGAAATGTTTTGGGCACAGGTTCTATCTTGGCTTTTCCCGGTAGTATCATTGGCGCAACTTTGGCAGGAGTCTTATATAAAAAGACGCATAGTATCTATGGTGCAATTTTAGGTGAAGTGGTGGGTACCGGAATCATCGGCAGTTTGGTTGCTTATCCAATGGCGAAATTTTTATTAGCTTCGGATGTAGGTGCATTTTTCTTTGTCATCCCATTCTTAGTCAGCACCTTGGGGGGCAGTACCCTTGCGTATGTGATTTATCAAACACCGATTAGAAATTTATTTCATGAATTTACGAATAAAGCATAAGGGAGAAAATGATGACAGATGAAGTTGTAGTTTCCTATTTACTGAATAGTGGATTTTCTGTGAAAATAGGAAAAACGTTGTTGATTTTTGATTATTATCTTGATCCAGAAAATATCATTCCGGATTTAATAGCACAAAGTGATACCGTTTATATGTTTAGTTCACACCGCCATTTTGACCATTTCAATCCTTTAATTGGTCAGTTTGCTGATCGTGTGACTCAATATTTTTTGAGCTTTGATATTGAAGGAGATACGGGAACCAAAAGTATTCCGCTAGAAAAAACGGTGTTTTTGAATGCCTATGATAGTTATGCAAGTGAAACGCTAGCAATAAAGACCTATAGTTCTACGGATGAAGGTATTTCATTTCTAGTAGAAGTGAATGGTTGGCGTATTTTCCATGCGGGGGATTTTAATTGGTGGCATTGGAAAGGTGAGACTGAGGAAAATATAAAGTTCGCGAGAAATCGATTTGCAAAGCAGTTAAAAAAAATGTCTGGTTTAGTAGCTGATATTGCTTTCTTTCCAGTTGACAGTCGATTAGAGGAGTTTTGCGATCTTGGCGCAAAAGAATTTTGCAAAGAGACAAACGTGAATTATTTGATTGCGATGCATAGGCGCGGTCCTGTATGGACGCCAAACGCTGATTTTTTTGCAGAGAGTAAGATAATCCCTACTTGGTGCCCAATACAATCTGGTGAGACAAGAAATATTACGAAAAATGAGGAGTGAGTGATACGATGAAGAAAAAAGGATTTATATTTTTAATGGTGAGTATGATGTTATTTGTGACAGTTGGTTGTTTTGGTAATAGTAGTCAAAATCAAGAGGAACAAAGTGGATCTGGACTGAGCAATGGAATGAAATATAGTGATATGGCAAGAGAAGCACAAGCACCAACGAGTCAAAAAAATCGCATTGCAGTTTTTGATACTAATCAAGGACAATTTAGCATTGAATTGTTTGAAGATAAGGCTCCAATCACAACAAAAAACTTTATTGCTTTAGTGGAAAAAGGATTTTACAATGGGCTTATATTCCATCGTGTTATTGATGGTTTTATGATCCAAGGTGGCGATCCTAATGGGAATGGTACAGGTGGTCCAGGCTATACCATTCCAGATGAATTTAATCCTGATTTACGCCATGATAGTGAGGGTATTTTATCTATGGCGAATGCTGGCCCGAACACAGGTGGTTCGCAATTTTTTATCACATTGGTAAAAACTCCATGGTTAGATGGTAAACATTCTGTATTTGGTAAAGTTGTTGATGGTTTGGATATTGTAAAAAAAATCGGCAAAGTAAAAACTGGGCCTAATGATAAACCAGTAGCAGATGTTGTTATCAATAAAATCACAATTACAGAAAATAAATAGTGAATGCGTTTACTTATATCGTAGAATGTGCTGACAAAACATTGTATACTGGCTGGACGATTGATGTAGAAAAGCGGATTTTAGCGCATAATACAAAAAAAGGGGCAAAGTATACAAGAAATCGCTTGCCAGTCAAACTTGTTTACGTTGAAAGCTTTCCTTCTAAAATAGAAGCGCAGCAACGTGAGTATGCCATTAAACAATTAAATAGGGCAGAAAAATTAAAATTAATTTCTGCCCATAACAATAAAACAGCCAACATTGAGTAGTTTTTTTACGCTACTGATGTTGGCTGTTTTATTGCGTTAAAGGGCGGCTTTTATTTTTAAATAGCAAAAGCCAAGTAAACCTAACGTTACAGGAAATAAACAAATTAGCCCACTGCTTAAAAATAATAGACTACAGATACAAAATGTAATGCAAGCACAATACCAGCCGATTGACCATTTATCTAATAGTCTTATTCCAGCAGCCATTGAAATTACATAAGAAAATAAAAACACTGAGCCAGGAAATTTTAATAACTGATTTAAATCGGGAATGAAAAAGGTAAAGCATAATAAAACGATAGCAAAGGCAATTGATAAGGCAAATATGGCATTAATGGGGGTTTTGTATTTGGGATGTATGGTCGCTAAAAGCTTTGGAAACTCACCATCACGAGCTTCATGAAAGATAATTCGTGAAAAACCAGCGATGTTGGCATGGATAGAACAAAAAGTAATTAGAACAGTTAAAAGAGCGATGATCGAACCAGTGGTCTTACCAAAGGATAAAGCAATCAGTGAACTTAGTGCTGTAATAGAATTTGGTTCGTTATATATATTGGTGCCAATCGTCACCCAAGAAATAGAGAGATAAAGCAGTGTAATAAATAAAGCCGATAAAAACAGACTAATTGGAATGTCACGCGCTGGATTTTTAAATTCTTCCGCTAAGGGACAGATTAATTCAAAGCCAGCAAAAGCAAAAAAGATTAAGGGGAAAAGCGATATAACCGATGCATTGCCATGAGGCGTGAAAGGAATGAAGTTACTTAGTTCTACGTGGGGAATGGAACATAAAACAACGATAAAAAGAATGATGATAATCAGCGTAACAATGCTAGAACTAATTTTTGAGGAAAGATCAATTCCCTGGATATTTAAAAAAATGGAAAGGTAAAGCATAAATGCGGCGACCAGAATTAATTCT
>Ga0316600_10000414_pt1 | contig 21344 bp, 19 predicted proteins | sample OWC_soil_day5_CT_FD_207652 | JGI IMG/M metagenome (GOLD analysis project Ga0316600, IMG submission 207652) | Wetland soil microbial communities from Old Woman Creek delta, Ohio, United States - OWC_soil_day5_CT | ecosystem: Environmental > Terrestrial > Soil > Wetlands | place: USA: Ohio... | reverse complement strand
CCGATAAAAGGACAAAAACGTCTTTTTACACCCTCAAAGATGTGATAAAAAGCAGTTTTGAGATGATCGAGCATCTCTACGACAAGAAAGAAGCCATCACCGGAGTTCCCTCGGGATTCGGTGACCTGGACGCACTCACTACAGGCTTTCAGCCGGGTGATCTCGTTGTTATCGGCGGAAGACCTTCCATGGGCAAGACAGCCCTTGGCCTCAACATCGCCCAGCATGTGGGGCTCGAAATGAGGGAACCCATTGCCATCTTCAGCCTCGAAATGTCGAAGGAGCAGCTCGCATTGAGGATGCTCTGTGCCGAGGCCATGGTGGATTCAAACAGCGTGAGAAAGGGATTCATCAGGAAGGAGGATTGGCATAAGTTAACCAGTGCAGCGGGAAAGCTTGCTGAGGCGCCCATCTTTATAGACGACTCCTCCAGCGTCACTGTCCTCGAGATGCGGGCAAAGGCAAGGCGTCTCAAGATGGAGCATGGCGGCTTAAGCCTTGTAATCGTCGATTATCTGCAGCTGATGCGGAGCAGGGGAGGTTTTGAAAGGCGGGAGCAGGAGATATCAGAGATATCCCGCTCCCTGAAGGGGCTGGCAAAGGAATTGAGGGTTCCTGTAATTGCGTTGAGCCAGCTTAACAGGGGAGTGGAACAGAGGCACGACAGAAGGCCCACCCTGGCCGACCTCAGGGAATCGGGTGCCATTGAGCAGGACGCAGATGTGATTATCTTCCTCTATAGGGACAGGGTCTATAACAAGGAAAATACCTCCGATAAGGCAGAAGTGATCATCGCAAAACAGCGCAATGGTCCCACCAGTACCGTGCATCTTACCTTTCTCTCCCACTGCACAAGATTTGTGTCCCATGCAGATACAGAGTATCACGAGTCCGAGGAGGTCTTTTGATCGGGGTAATCCTCGCAGGCGGTGAGAACAGAAGGATCCCTGCCCTTAAGGGTTTTCTGAGCGTTGAAGGAAAAGCGATTATTGAACGGAGCATAGATACGCTCACAGGGACCATCGGAAGGACAGTAATAAGCACGAATATGCCCGAGAAATATTTCTGTTTCGGTCTTCCCCTCATCGGGGACATCAAGGAGGAAAAGGGGCCGATAATAGGGATACTATCTGTCCTTGCGGCAACGGGAGAGGATTCGATTTTTGTGGTTGCCTGCGATATGCCGTTTGTCAGTGGAAATCTCATACGGTACATGGTAGCGTCCTTTGAGGGTAAAATGACAGGAGGTGCGCATGTGGATGCGGTTATTCCTGTGTTTGAAGGAAAAACAGAGCCCCTCTTTGGTGTGTACACGAGTGGAGTGATGAAAACCATAGAGGGCATGATTCACCAGGGCAGGAAGGGGCTGATTGCAATGCTTGAAGGTTTGCACGTGCATTATATTACAGACGAGGAAGTGAGGGCCATGGACCCAGGGGGTGCTTCCTTTGTAAACATAAATACCATGGAAGATTATGAAAGAATTGGAGGGAAGACATGTTTGGTTTAGGGATGCAGGAACTCGTTATTATCCTGATTATCGTTCTTGTTCTCTTTGGTGCTACACGGCTGCCCGAAATAGGTAAGGGAATTGGTCAGGCGATAAAGAACTTCAAGAAGGCAACATCCGAGCCTGATGAGATAGACATCACGCCGAAAAAGTCTGTGGACGAAAAGAAAGAGGAAAAAGGTGAGGAATCCAAGAGAGCGTGAACTTTTGGGCGTTGGGACGGGAAAACGAAGAGTGATTGGGGGTTCATGGGGCAACAATGGTTCCCCCATGAGTTAGGAAGTGTTTAGGGGGGCTATTGCAGAGATAGACCTCAATGCCATAACGTATAACCTCGGTATCGTGAAAGCCATTACCAGGGACAGGCCTGTCATTGCGGTGGTGAAGGCGGACGCCTATGGACATGGTGCTGTCGAGGTCTCAAAGAGGCTTGAGGATGAGGGGATTGCACTCCTCGCAGTGGCATTTATCGACGAAGGAGTGAAACTCAGGGAAGCGGGTATCCGTTCATCCATACTCGTCCTGTTTGATAAATACGACTTAGCTGCTTTTTTTGAATATCATCTTATCCCCGTGATCCATGATCTCCAGACAGCGAGGAGATTGTCAGAGGAAGCCAGAAAAAGAGAGAACCCCCTGGATGTTCATCTTAAGATTGACACAGGGATGGGAAGACTCGGCCTTTGCGACAAGGGTGAGATGGAACAGGTCATGACCATTGCGAAAATGGGGTATCTGAATGTGAGGGGTCTTATGAGCCATTTCTCTGATTCTGATATTTCGGATAAGTCCTTCGCCCTTGCACAATTAAAGAGATTTCATGAGGTGAGGGAGCTGATCACACGAGAAACAGGCAGCCCCCTTCTCTGTCATATGGCCAACAGCGCGGCAACGGTATCCCTCCCGCATGCATATCTTGATGCGGTGAGACCAGGTCTTATGCTGTACGGATACTCGCCGTTTGGAGGCAAGGGAGCGCTCTCTTCCGGGAGCACGCTCAAGCCCGCGATGACAATCAAGGCGAAGATACTGTCCCTGAGAAAATTTCAGAAGGGGATCCCGGTGAGCTACGGAAGGACATTCATTACCGCGAGGGAAAGCGTGGTCGCAGTGTTGTCTGTTGGCTATGCTGATGGATACAGCAGACAATTCTCAAATGCAATAGATGTCATCGTACAAGGTAAAAGAGTTCCCGTGGTGGGAAGGGTGTGTATGGATCTGACCATGGTGGATGTCACAGGGATTGAAGGGGTGGAGGAGGGCGAAGAAGCGGTACTTCTCGGTGCGCAGGGCAGCCAGAAGGTGGACGCCTGGGAGATGGCGGGAAAGGCAGCGACAATCCCCTATGAGATTCTGACCTCGATGGGGAACCGGTCTCGCAGGGTTTATGTATAATACAGGAGATATACTGGAAGACAGAACACGAAAGGAGGTGAACGGGATGAGGATACCTTTCTTAAAGCAGATATCTTGGTATCTGGTTTTTGCCATGTTTATTATAGGCATTGCACCACGAGTGGATGCAGCCATGGCACCATCTACTCTCATTGCTACTTCCGCCCTTGACAGGGCTGCTGACCTTGTGGAAATACAAAGGGTGCTGGAGATGAAGGTGGTCAAGGAGCGGCTGGAAAACCTGGGGTTCACCGCTGAAGAGGTCAGGGCGAGACTTGACCAGCTTAGTGATCATCAGGTGCACCAGCTTGCCCAGCAGATAGACGACCTGAGAGTCGGAAAGGATTCTGCCGGTACCGTGATTATTGTACTCATTGTTATTGCGCTTATAGTAGTTGCCATCCTCTATTTCACGGGGCGCAAGGTCGTAGTGACGAAGTGATGAAATCGTAATGGCGGATGCGTGAGGGGAGCAGCACGCCTTCCTCCCCTCACGCATTGCTGTTTCAAAGGCCTATGCAAAGATACGTGTACATCTGCCTCATACTGTTCGTGCTTATATCCGGCTGCTCCACGGTCAGTCTTGTCCCGGAGGAACAGAACGAGGGCGATCAGCATGTCATACGCAACATTCCCTTTCATCCCCAGGAAGATTTCCAATGCGGCCCCGCGTCTCTCGCCGCAGTGCTGAATTATTGGGGTGTTTCTGTGAGCCCGGAGCGGGTCGCAAAGGATATATACAGCAGCTCTGCAAAAGGCACCCTGGATATCGATATGCTTCTTTATGCGCAGTCGCGAGGGCTTGCTGCATCGCAATACCGTGGAAGACTGGATGATCTCAGAGAAAAGATAGACTCGGGGAGACCCCTCATTGTTCTCGTGGATTATGGTTTTTCCATAATCCAGGCAAACCATTTTATGGTTATCGTCGGCTATAATGCTCGCGGAGTAATCGCAAACTCGGGAAGAGACGAAATGAAGTTTATCCCTGTGGAGGAGTTTCTTAAATCATGGGAGAAGACAAAATTCTGGACACTCCTCATAGCAGGAAAGTGAGTAGTAGAGAGTGAGGAGTGAGCAGTACGAAGCTCAACTGCCTGACGACTCGACCAATGACGACTTAACGTACTTGAGGGCGATGGGTCTGAATTGTGAATGGTGAAATGTGAAGGGGAAAAGCATTAAAACATTTTGCGGTTTTTTTTGTTTTGTGGTTTCTCTGCTCCTTGTCCTTGGCTCTTTGCTCTTTGCCGGTTGTTCATTGCCCAGGATTATTGTCCTTGAGGACCCGCTCAGTCCGGAGGAGCACCTAAATCTCGGTGTGGCATATGAAAAAAAAGGCGAATGGGAGAGTGCGATCAAAGAATACGAAGCAGCATCCAAGAAATTGCCCCTGGCATATACCTATCTTGGGAATGTCTATTTTCAGAAGAATGAATTTCAGGTCGCTGAGGAATACTACAGAAAGGCGATAAACAAAGACCCTGAAAATGCAGATGCCTACAACAACCTTGCGTGGCTTTACTTTACGAAAAAGGAACAACTTGAAGAAGCAGAACAGCTCGTATTAAAGGCAATGGAGCTGAATCCTTCAAAAAAGGATATCTATCAGGATACCCTGGATCAGATTAAGGCAGTGAGGACACATCTGCCAAAATAACTTTTGGGGCTATTTCACTAATGTGGCCTTCAGCCTGATCTCGGTACCGCTCAGGGCCTGGGATACAGGACACCCCTTCTTGGCGGTCTCGGCATTTTCGAGGAATGTCTTTTCATCAATGCCGGGAATCTTGCCCTGGGTCTCCAGTTCGATCACCGTGATCTTGAATCCGTCTTCCACTTTTTCAACATGTACCTTTGCAGTGGTATGAACCCGTTCCGGGGTGTAGCCTGCCTTTTCGAGCATGAAGGACAGGGCCATGGAAAAACAGCCTGCATGCGCCGCGCCTATAAGTTCCTCCGGATTGGTGCCAAGGCCATTCTCGAAGCGGGAGGAGAAGGAATACGCGCCTTCAAATGCCCCGCTCCCAAGCTTCATTTTCCCCTTACCTTTGAGCAGATTGCCTTCCCATACTGCTTCTGCGTTACGCACCGGCATGACGGACCTCCTTATACAGATATGGTGAATAGGAGCTCATATAGAGTCCCCTTTCTTCAACGTCCACTGCAGATTTCCTCTTGTCTATTCTCATTACCTCAGGGACCATTCAACCGGGCAGCAATCAGCCTCCACTTTCTTTCCCGATTAACACGGGGCAGTGGGCATGCCCGAGGACCCTCCTGGATACGCTTCCCAGCATCCCCCTCACTCCCTTCAGGCCCCTGCTTCCCAGCGCAATAAGATCGGCGTTTATCCTTTCCGCTTCATCGATGATCTCCATAGAGGGGTCTCCGCCCTTCGATATACCTGTGATCTTTGTAAATCTCTTGCCCAGGTACGGTGTGGTCTGATCGATGATCTTTTTGGATGCTTCCATTTCTATTGACCTCGCCCTCGCCAGGTGCTCCTTGATTTTGTCATCCACCTCCATGACAAATCGCTCAGGGATATCCGAGGCTGCCGACCATGCCACATTCATGAGCACCAACTCCGTACCCTCGGGGAAAGGCAGGGAGCCGAGGAACGCTGCGGTCGCGAGGGAAGAGGAAGAACCGTCAGTGGCAAAAAGAACGCTCATCTTTTCCGAAGTCTTCCCCTCCAGGGGTTTTACGACAAGAACCGGTTTTGGCGAGTTGATCGCCACCGACCTCGTCACGCTTCCAAGGAGAAACGACTTAATGCTCTTCAATCCCCTTGCACCCATGACGATAAGGTCTGCACCTGAATCTTCCGCCACCTGTATGACAGTGGTGTCAGGGATTCCCTCTTCCTCCAGGGAGCTGAGCTGTGCCCTCAACGGTTTCAGGAGTCTTTGTGTTGCATGAAGAATCTTTGGTGCAACTTTCTTAATCACATGTCTGATCTGGGCGTGGTAGTCATCGTCATAGGGAATTTCGGAAACCACATGGAGAACAATGATCTCGTCATGGGGAGAAAAATGAAAACGAGACAGGAATTGCGCAGCAGCTTCTGAATGTTCCGATCCGTCCGTGGCGAATACTATCTTCATCTCCTTGCCTTTCCGGTGAGTGATCCCATCCCAATCTTAGCATATAATCAAGCCACTTACAAAAAGGATGTGCAGGAAAAAGGACGTTTGGAGACAGGAAGGGTACATACTACTGTTTCAGATAGGCATTCCTTGTCTTTTCATCGAATCGCTCAATGGCGTATCTTAGCATGGTCCTTGGCATGTTCCGGTAATGCGTTCTGAGAAATTGTTCCTCCGTTTCCCTGTCCCTTTTGCCGATCTCCCGCAGCATCCATCCCACAGCCTTATGAATAAGATCATGGGTATCCTTGAGGAGTAATTCGGCAATGTGTATGGTGTCCTTAAATTCATTCCTCCTGATAAAGGCAAAGGTTGCCATAATGGCGATTCTCCTCTCCCAAAGGCTATCAGATTCTGCGAGGCGGGAGAGGAGCGTCCTTTCTTTGTCCAGAAGGTAATCACCCAGGATATTCCCTGCGGAAATATCCACGAGATCCCAGTTGTTGACCCACCTTGTGTTCTTTAAATAGAAATCAACGACTGCCCGTCTGTCTGTGTTGTCTGCCTTTTTGTACTTCGAGATCAGGATGAGAAGGGCAACGAGCCTTTCTTCATGTATCCTGCCCGAAAGCAGCTCCTGGAGGTCTTCCAGAAGAAGTGCGGGATACTTTTTTGCGATCCTCCTCTGGAGGGGCACGGGAATCCCAAGGAAAACATCGCCCTCTCCGTACTCTCCTTTACCTGTCTTGAAGAACCGGGAGAGGATTCCTGCCTTTGCCGGATTTGCGAGTTTCCGTAACTCCCGCCTCACATGACCGAACGTTCTCTCCCGTGGGTGTTTCATCTTACATGAAATTCCACCACGTCCCTGTCATGAAGGACATAGTCCTTCTGCACCCTCTGGCCGGCGAATTTCGCGGACCCCCATATGCAGGCATATTTGAGGTTCCTGACAAAATCCTTATGGATCAACTCAGCAAGCCGTATGACAGAAGAGCCAGCGGGAAGGGTGAAGGGCGTATCCAGGTCGGGTTCTTTGCTAGGCTCTTTTGAATACACCCTTATAATGCCGGAGCTCTCAAAAAGTGCGTGCCGTAGTTCCTCAATACCTTGCTTGTTCTTTGTGGAAATCCCTATTACCGGAAATATTGACTGGTATTTCTGTTGAACCGCTTTCACTCCGTCTTCCGCGCCGGAAAGATCGAACTTGTTTCCGACGAGAATCACAGGCTTGGATGGGAACCCTTTCTCATCGTCCCTGTGCTCGCCTTTTTTGAGAAGGGGTATCTTCCATTCTGACAACTGTCCCAGCAGGAGGTCGGCTTGGATGATGGGATCCTCCGAGAGGTCAATGACCAGCATGAGAATATCGGCAATTCTCAAGATGCCGGAAACCCAGCCATCGGTGGATTCGTTTCCTATGGGTGGAAGGTCCACAATCTGAAACTGGATGTCTTCGAAAGGCATCATCCCCGAGAGCGGACTGACCGTAGACATGGGGTAATCGGCGATGACAGGATTTGCGTTGGTGAGGGTCTTAAGAAGGGATGATTTCCCTGAATTGGGGAACCCCGCAAGGGCGATCTGGGCGGCTCCCTGTTTTTCGATGGTATAGAGGTCTCCCTTCCCTGACTTCTTTTTCCTGAGGGCTTCTTCCCGAAGCTGTGAGAGTTTCTTCCTGAGGTCGGCCCGCAGTTTGTCCGTGCCTTTGTGTTTGGGAACCGTCGAGATTAAGTCTTCGAGTGCCGTTATTTTCTCCTGGGAGGTGGCGGCCTCTTTAAAACGCTTTTCTGCCCCGAAATATTCTGGCGGGAGATTCGTCGGCATACTAAAATATACCACAAGGAGGCACGCTGAAAGAGGAGTTTATCCGAGAAGACTCACCTTCCCCCCAAAAATGTTTTTATATGATGAGTGCTCTGCGACTATCTTAATGAAAAGACGAGTGCGTAGAAAAGACCTTGGCAGTAAACGGGAAATCAGGTGTCAATGCAAATCTCGTCTAAGGGATAAGTAATGCCTTGAATCAGAAGTTCCTGTTATTATTGCAGTCTATAGCAAACACATCACCTGCTACCCGTGTGCCAGCAATGCCTGTAGCGGTGGCGACAAAACAGGGTGTTTGGGCTGCGATCGCGCCACCAAAGGGGATCGCAACAGGTGGAACGAGCGCCACGTTCTGTGTTATCGCATAGGTGAAGCCTAATCCCGGGCCCGGCCGAAACCCGGGAAGCAGTGCCTGGATAAGCGCTGTATTGGCAGCAGATGCTGTATATGCGGCACTCTCCGCAAAAACCTGTTCCTCAAGGAGCCTCAGCGATTGAAGATTGCTGTATGCCTCAGCCCTCGCTGCCCTTCTTGCCTGGCCCACATATGCGGGAATTGCTATCATTGCGAGAATACCGATTATTGCAACAACTATCACGAGCTCGATAAGAGTGAAACCTTTCTTACTGTCTTTCATACCTATCAGTTTACCCCCTTCTTCATAAATTGGCAATGATAAATACTTGCAGCAGGCCGAGAGCGTGAGGGCTCATAAAAAAGAGAAAGGGGATTATCTCCCCTTTCTCTCAAACAAAGCCTCAACAGGGTTAGTCTGCGCTTACAGTCTTCGACCATATGGTCACGCCAGGGGCAGCAGAGTAATCCTTTGCAACCATGAAAACGCTCTGTATAGTGCCGTCATCAGCCGGAGTATAACAGAGGGTGACCTGTCCTCTCGTAGCAACGCCATCACAGCCGGCCAATGTAGCTTGAACGCCACCGTCTGCATACAGCGCAGTTCCCCCTGCCCACGGAGAGCTCTGTGCCTGTACGGCTAAAAGAGCATGGAGACCAATCCATGTGGCAATAGGGCCATTACCTGCAAGGGTGTTGTTGTCGTCGTCACCGGCGCCTGGTTCCACGACTCCGTTACCATTTGTGTCAATTTCTGTCAGGGTTCCCTGAGCGCCGCCTGCCTTCCTTGCCGAGTTCATCCATGCTGCCAGTTCCGGCGCAGCTGATTCAGCAGCCCTTTGGACCCCGCCTTTTCTTCCCCTTTCCTGCATACCGATATACCCGGGGATTGCTATGGCTGCCAGAATACCGATGATGGCCACGACGATGAGCAACTCAATGAGGGTAAAACCTCTTTCGTCATTCTTTTTCATTTTCTGCACAGTCTCAAACATTGTTTCCTCCTTTTTAAATCTGCTCAATATGAGCGGTTAGTTTTCTCGCAGGTAAAACCTGCAACTTACTTATGATTGGTGGCATTTTCATGAGCATTCATCACCGAACAACCAGTCCGACGGCATGTCTGATGAAGAAGACCACATTGGATCATCTTTCTTCTCGTCTTTCTCTGCCTTAGCGTCAAAACTGAAAATCATGTCGGTTCCTATCTGAAGCTCTCCAGGGGTATCTTCAGGGATGCCACCAAAATCCTTCACTTCCATCACCTCCTCTTTTGATTGTTGGAGTTTTATCTCGATTTTGAACTGATAAGGAGCAGATTCCATGCCAACATGCTGGCCTGTGAAACTAATTGATTATTAAATAAAATTAATTTTGACCTTGCAGACCAGACGAGGGCATGACAAATTATGTCACTTAAGCAGGCCATAAATTGTCGTTAATTCTCGCCTGCAAGCATTTCTGGGGGGCGTTTTATTCCTTTCAAGTATTCAGAGTCTGGCATATCACGAGCATAAGGACTGTACTGTCTGTTTATCTGTACTTTTTTACTATAAAAATCACAAAAAAAGACTTGACAACCCACGGCTCCTTGAACATAATAGTTCGTTATAATTATCATAATTTTTTTAAATAGATAGTCCTGCGCAAAAACTAAGCAATTATAGAGAGTAATACTAACAATGAAAGGAGTCTTCGGGAGATGCTTATAATCGGCGAGAAACTGAGCATTATCGCAAAACGGGTGAGAGAAGCAATGATGAAGAAAGACAAAGCTCCGATCCAGGAGATCGCAGTAAGGCAGTGGAAGGAAGGGTCGGGTGTGATCGATGCCAACATCGGTCCTGCTGAGGATGAAGGCGAGAACCTTATGCAGTGGATGGTCACGACCATACAGGAGGTCGTTCCCCTACCTGTCTGTCTCGACACCACGAATTTCAAGGCCATTGAGGCGGGGCTGAAAGTGCATAATAATGAATGGGGCAGGCCCCTCATCAATTCCACGTCAAACGACCCTGAGAGGTTTCCGATACTCGAACTCGGGGCGAAGTACAACTCCCAGGTAATCGGTCTCACGGTGGGTAAGGGCGGCCTTCCGGCTGACGCTGAAGAGAGGGCTGCAATCGCAGCGGAGATAATGGGACGGGCAATGGAATACGGCGTTCCTCTTGAAGACCTCTTTCTCGATCCTCTCGTACTCCAAATAGCCACGTCACAGGACCATGCGCGCCATGTCATTAAAGCAATCGCTATGTTCCAGGAGATGAACGATCCTCCTATGAAAACAGTCGTCGGTCTCAGCAATATATCCAATGGGTGCCCCAAGACGCTCAGGCCGATCCTGAACAAATATTATTTTTTACTGTTGGCTGACGCCGGTCTGACTGCTGCTATTGCCGATGCCCATGAGATGGCTGAGGCGGTGCATGATAAGGCTCTTGTGGCTGATGTCTTGGCCGGTAAGCAACTCTCTGATACCAAGAAAATGGCGGAGATAAGCAAAACGCTTGATGTGATAATGGGCAGGACCCTTTACGCGCATTCATACTTAGAGATGTAAGGCTTAGGGCTACGGGACCAGGGCTTCAACGCATGAACAATGCAATCGCTCGAATCCCTGATCCATTGATCCATTGAATCCCATAAAATTGGAGGTATAAGATGGCATTCACCGCACCAACAGAGACGTATCCCGGAAAGGTATTTGAGGTCACCATCGGGACAGACAAGGCAGCGAACTTCGGGGGAGAAAATGTCCTCTCCTTCCATTCCTTTGAAGGAACTGTCCCGAACAGACCGGTAGTGGCCTACGAGATTCAGGACATTCCCCCAGATGATTGGCCCGAGACAGTACGAAAGGTGTATGACGGGGTTTCCGGTGACCCGGTTACATGGGCAAAACATTGCCAGGACAAGCTGAACGCAAAGGCAATAGCCCTCAGGCTCTTAGGAACTCACCCTGACAGGGAAAACCGCTCCCCCGAGGATGCGGCAAAGACCGTGAAGGATGTGCTGGCCGCGATACAGGTACCACTCATTATTCTCGGCAGCAACAATGCAGAGAAGGACGCCACGGTGCTTGTTGCGGTGGCGGAGGTCGCGAAAGACAAGAACTGCATTATAGGAAAGGCACAGGAGGCAAACTATAAGACCATTGCAGCAGCGGCAATGGCGAACAACCATAAGCTCATCGCCATGTCAGAGCTCGATATAAACCTTTCCAAGCAGCTCAATATCCTTATTACCCAGATGGGCTTTGAAAAGGAGAGGCTGATCACAGACCCGATGTGTTCCGCCCTCGGTTATGGGTTGGAGTATACCTATTCTGTCATGGAAAGAATAAGGCTCGCTGCTCTCACCCAGAACGATACCACCATGCAGCCCCCCATGCTGGGCGATGTGGGAATGTATGTCTGGAAGCTGAAGGAGACGCAGGCCCCTGAATCGGACCTCCCCCAATGGGGTTCCCTGGAGCAGAGGGGAGTCGCATGGGAGACCTTGACCGCCGGCGGCCTCGTTATCGCGGGTGCCGAGCTTCTGATCATGAGACATCCGGACGCGGTCAGGGCTGTGGAAAAATTCATAGACGAGTTAATGTAAGGGAGGAATAGATATGGCATTGACAGGCGTAGAAATATTCAAACTGCTTCCAAAAACCAATTGCAAGAAATGCGGGCACCCCACATGCCTTGCCTTTGCGATGAAGCTTGCGCAAAGACAGGCATCCCTTGACGCATGCCCCGATGTTTCGGAAGAGGCGAAGAGGGTACTTGGCGAGGCATCTGCTCCTCCTGTTCGGCCCATCACACTTGGCGTGGGCGACAAGGCAGTAAAGATGGGTGAGGAGACCGTACTTTTCAGACACGAAAAGAAGTTTGTGAACCCGTGTGCCTTTGCGGTGGAGATAAAGGATACGATGTCGGATGGCGAGATAAACAAGATCGCTGAAGAGGTGGTAAATTCTGAGTTAGACAGGGTTGGCCAGAAATTGAGGATAGATGCGATTTGCATAAGCAATGCATCAAATGACGCGGGAAAACTTGTGGCTGCGGTGAAGACAGTGGCAGCAAAGGCCCCTGCCGTTCCCCTGATCATTTCCACAGGAAACCCTGCTGCAGCCGAGGCTGCGGTCAAGATTGTTGCTGACAAAAGGCCGATCCTTTTTGGTGCGGATGAGTCCAATGCGGATGCCATGGCGAATGTTGCAAAGGCCAATAAGGCAATCCTGGGGGTAAGCGCGAAGGGACTTGACGCCCTTTCCGCACTCACCGAGAAGATAAAGGGTCTCGGCGTGGAGGACATGGTCATTGACGGAGGCGCAAGAAGTGCCAAGGAAATCCTCCGGGACAACACCCTTGTGAGAAGGTCTGCCATCAAGAAAAACTTCAAGCCGCTGGGCTATCCGGTCATCACCTTTGCGCAGAGGGATGACAGTATGCTTGAGGCGCTTGTGGCGAGCCTGGGAATAGCGAAATACGCTTCCATTGTGGTGGTCAACAGCATCGAGAAGTGGAAGAACCTCGCGCTCTTCACCCTGAGGCAGAATATTTACACAGATCCTCAGGTGCCCATGCAGGTGGAACAGAAAATATACAAGCTTGGAGAGCCTACTCCGGATTCCCCACTCATGATTACCACGAACTTTTCTCTCACCTACTTCATCGTTTCGGGTGAGGCTGAGAACAGTAAGGTGCCGTGCAGGCTTGCGGTCATGGACAGTGAGGGTCTCTCGGTCCTGACTGCGTGGGCTGCAGGTAAATTTACCGCATCAAAGATCGCGGCGTTTATTCAGGAAAGCGGCATAGAGAACGAGATCAAGCACAGGGAACTGATAATCCCCGGCTACGTTGCGATTCTGAGCGGTTCTATTGAGGAGAAGCTTCCCGGCTGGAAGGTCACCGTGGGACCGAGAGAGGCAAATGCGCTTCCTGCATTCCTGAAATCGAGGGCATAGAAAGCCCTGCAGGAAACTTTGTGCGGTGAAGAAATAATTAATTTGATTTATACAATATAAATTGTATAAAATAAACTACCAAGAAATGAGGAGGTCAGGATGTCTAAGCTAATCGCATCTGCAGCCATAAGAGGTGCGCAGAAACTGGTGAAACAGGCCGAAGAGATGCTTGAAAAAGTCATAGCTGAGAAGGGAAAGGATTTCAAGTTTGAGTTCCCAGACACCGCTTTTTATCTCCCTATGATATACGCAATGACCGCATTTCCGGTGAAGACACTCGGGGATATGAGGGTTGGCCTCGGTTTTGCGAAGGAGCTTCTGCATGAGGAACCAAAGGAACACGTCTGGAAGCCCTACCTTGGAGAGGCCCTGGATTCAGGAATGGCCACACTGTTTGCGGAGGAAATCATACTTGCCATCAGATATATCTACGGGCTTGAGCCGTGCAAGGACGCCGAGACGGGATATGTGTATAACGGCTTTATCTCTGATACCATACAGAGGAATCTCGGTATCCAGCTTGTGGACGGCACCATGCCAGGGTTTGCTGCCATCATCGGCGCAGCTCCCACGGACGAGATCGCAGTGAACATTGTGAGAGAGCTCCAGGGAAAGAACATCCTCACCTTTCTTTCCGGGCAGTCCAATGGCAACTCGGTTACGAAGCAGCTGCTGAAAAAGGGCGTGGAACTGGGATGGGATACCAGGATTGTCCCCCTGGGCCCTGACACCGAGCATACCCTCTATGCTCTTGACTGGGCAATCAGGGCATCCCTGATATTTGGCGGCAAGAAACCCGGCGCCTTCAAGGAGCACCTGATGTACCAGAAAGACAGGGTCTTTGCCTTTGCGATTGTGCTTGGTCCCCTTGATGACATTAAATGGACCACGGGAGCAGGCGCCATTAATATGGGATTCCCTGCAGTCGGCGATACCGATATCCCTGTCATCCACCCCACCGGTGTGTGTACCTATGAAGAGGTCGATAAAGAGCTTGACCACTCCAAGATAGTGCAGAAGGCAATCGAGATGAGAGGACTCAAGATTACCGTCGAAAAACCGCCTATCCCTGTTGCCTTTGGTCCTGCATTTGAAGGTGAGAGGATAAGGAAGGAAGATACCTTCATAGAGTTTGGCGGTCAGAGAACCGCGGCCTTTGAATGGGTGAGGATGAGGGAACTTGATGAGATCGAGGATAACAAGATCATTATCGTCGGCGACAAGTGGCAGGAGCGGTATGAGAAAGGCGGACAGCTCCCCCTTGGTATCCTCATTGAGGCTGCGGGAAGAAAGATGCAGAAGGACTTTGAGTCGGTCATAGAAAGAAAGATACATTCCAATATCAATGAGGCCCAGGGCGTCTGGCATATGGGGCAGCGCGACATCAATTGGGTGAGGATTAGCAACGCTGCGAAGAAGGATGGCTTTACCCTTGAGCATCTCGGGATACTGAATGCCACCATGACCCACCACCGCTTCAAATCCATTGTGGACAAGGTGCAGGTGACCCTCTTCATTGATGAGGCGGACGTGAAGAAAATGATGGAGGAAGCACGCGCGGCATACAGGGAGCGTGATCTGAGGGTCGGCAGCATGACTGACGAAGCAGTGGATACGTTCTACTCATGCCTGCTCTGCCAGTCCTTTGCGCCAAGCCATGTCTGCGTGATCACCCCTGAGAGGCTCGGCTTGTGCGGTGCCTACAACTGGCTTGACGGCAAGGCTGCATACGAAATAGATCCCACCGGCGGAAACCAGCCCATCGCAAAGGGAGAATGTCTCGATGCACGGTACGGCCGCTATACCGGCTCTGATGAATACCTGAAGAAGGCGACGGGCGGCGCAGTGGAGACACTGAACCTTTACACCATCATGGAAAATCCCATGACCTCCTGCGGCTGCTTCGAATGTATCGTTGCTATCATCCCGGAAGCCAATGGGGTTATGATCGTGCACAGAGGGCATACAGGCATGACGCCTATCGGCATGAAATTCTCTACCCTTGCGGGGACCGTAGGCGGCGGCGCTCAGACCCCTGGTTTTATGGGGATAGGCGTGAATTTTATATCGAGCAAGAAATTTCTCTTCGGCGATGGCGGAATCAAGAGGATTGTCTGGATGCCGAAGGGGCTGAAGGAAAGGATTGCGGAGGATTTCAAGAAGACGTCAGAGGCCGCAGGAGTCGCGGATCTTCTCGACAAGATTGCTGACGAGTCCATCTGTGAGGATTCTGAGAAGCTCCTTGAGTACTTGCAGAAGGTTGGCCATCCGGCGCTTGAAATGGAGCCGATGATATAGAGACCTAACACGTTACCATTATGCGTAACGTATAAAAGATTGGAGGCGAACATGAGTGAAGAAGCAAAAAAAGAAGCACATCTGAAAAGCGGGAACCCGAATTCTGAGAAGGTTCACGAATGGGGTATTGAACAAAAAATAGACACTGTTTTCGAGCGTGCTCAGAAGATGAAACCATGTCCCATCGGTCATGTAGGCGCATGCTGCAAGATGTGCCATATGGGACCGTGCAGGCTTGTGGGAAAGAATGCTGAGGAAGAGATTACCGGCGTGTGCGGTGCATCTTTGGCGACAGTGACCGCCCGCAATTTCCTCCGCATGATCGCAGCGGGGACAGCTGCCCACTCTGATCATGCCCGCGGCATGGCCGAGGCGCTTCTTGCGGTGGCAAAAGGCGAGACAAAGGACTTTAAAGTAACCGATGTGAGGAAACTTTACAAGGTGGCTGGTATCCTCGAGATCGAGTTTGAAGGCAGGCCGGTGAATGACGTTGCCAAAGATGTGGCAACCACGCTCCTCAACGATTTTGGAAGACAGCACGGTGGTGAACTGAACTATGTCAAGAGGGCTCCGAAGAAGACCCAGGAGCGCTGGAGAAAGTGGGGAATAGTCCCCCGCGGCATTGACCGTGAAGTCGTCGAGACAATGCACCGCACCGCCATTGGTGTTGACCATGACCCGGACCATCTCCTCCTCCAGGGTTTAAGGACCGCCCTTGCTGATGGGTGGGGAGGTTGCATGATCTCTACGGATATCACCGATATCCTCTTTGGAACCCCAAACCCACAGCAGGCCAGGATGAGCCTCGGTATCTTCAAGGAAGATGAGGTGAACTTCATTGTCCATGGTCACGAGCCGCTCCTTGCCGAATTGATTGTTGAGTTGGCCTCTGACCCTGAGATGATCGCCTATGCAAAGTCAAAGGGTGCCAAGGGAATCAACCTTGGCGGGATGTGCTGCACTGCAAACGAAATCCTGGTTCGTCACGGAATCGCTTCAGCAGGTGGCTTCACAAATCAGGAACTGGGAATCATGTCAGGCCTCGTGGACGCCATCTCGGTGGACGTGCAGTGCATCATGCCTGCCATAGTAGAGCTCTCGAAGAAGTTCCACACCAAGGTCATTACCACAAACCCTAAGGCAAAGATGGTGGGCGCGATGCATATTCAGTTCGACGAACACCGGGGCAAGGAGATTGCGAAGGAAGTCTTGAAAGTAGCCATCGATAACTTCCCGAACAGGAAGGCAAAGGGAAGCCGCATTACGGAAGTGTTCCCTGCCATCGCCGGCTTTTCCCATGAATACATTGAGTACATGCAGGGTGGAAAATGGAGAGGTTCTTTCAGGCCACTGAATGACGCCATCATCGCAGGCAGGGTCCGTGGTGTTGTGGGACTCGCGGGATGCGATAACCCTCGTGTGCCTTCCACAGGTCTCCACAGGTTCCTTGCAACGGAACTGATCAAGAATGACATCCTGATCGTCTCGACAGGCTGCGGATCTGCTGCATGCGGAACCATGGGGTATCTCACTCCCGAAATGGCCCTGGAGAATGCAGGACCAGGATTAAGGGAAGTCTGCGAGGCAATCGGAATTCCGCCGATCCTCCATCTCGGTTCCTGTGTTGATAATTCAAGAATCCTCACCATCGCCAGTGCCATGGCTGCAGAGGGCGGCCTGTCCGATGAAATCGGCGGAATGCCTGCAGTGGGTATTGCCCCTGAGTGGATGTCAGAGAAGGCAATCGCCATTGGATGCTACTTTGCGGCATCGGGTGTGCCAGTAATCTTCGGTGGTGAATCACCGGTTGCTGCGAGCAAGGAAGTGACAAAGCTCATGACCGAGGGCTGGTTCGAGAGATTCAAGGGTGCCTTGCACTTTGAGCCGGATCAGGAGAAGATCCTTGCTATGGCCATCGATTATATTGACAAGGCCAGAGCAACCCTCAAACTGAAGAAGTACGAGAGAGGGAAGTTCGCCACAGAGAAGACCCTTATGGATATGGCTGCGCGCCGTGAGATCGAAAAGGCAGCGAAGCCGCACATGGGGATATACTAAGAATAGCTCCAGAATGTGACAGAAGCCCTGCAGCCTTGGCTGCAGGGCTTTCTTGTTCAAGGGAGAGGGAAGCAACTCAGGTCTTTCTCACAATCTCCTAACCCACTTCATCTATGAATTTCGCTGCTTCGAAGAGGTACTCGTCTCCAGGCAAGACAATAGCCCCCCTCGACTGAACCGGTGTCTACACACCTTACAACACTCTGTTCTTATGTATTGTCAAGGTCCGCTTTTGCGAACACGCACATAACCCTGGGTCTTGCTGTCGGAGCCGGACACCTGTTCCGGATATATGAGTTATCAAGGCTAATGTCTTAGAGTGAAATCATGCCCCGTGATATACTTAACTCACAGGGTGCGTTCTACGTGATAAAGATTAAGGAGGCTTGGAAGCGTTCTATTAGGACTGTGTTGAGCATGGTGAAAAGAATGGTAATTCTCGTTATAAGCGGTCTTATCCTTGTTTATGTGCTTCTTATCGCGTATGTCTATGTGAAACAGGGCAGCATGCTTTATTTCCCTTTAAAGGAAATAGAAACTACTCCCCTTGCTATCGGGCTTGATTATCGGGAACTGACTTTACGTACAAAGGACGGAGTGGATATCTCCGCCTGGTATATCCCTGCGGAAAATGCGCGGGGATATGTGCTCTTCTGTCACGGAAACGCGGGGAATATCTCGCACCGTCTTGACTCTATCAGAATATTTCACAGTCTGGGCCTCGGGGTGCTGATCTTCGATTACCGGGGATATGGCAGGAGTAAAGGTGCTCCTGATGAGGAAGGCACCTATCGTGATGCGGAGGGAGCGTGGGATTACCTTGTAGACTCCCTCCATGTGAATCCTGAAAAGATCATTTTCTTTGGCCGTTCTCTGGGTAGCGCCGTTGCAGCCGAAATGGCATTGCGGAAACAGGCGGGTGTGCTCATCGTGGAGTCAGGGTTCACCTCAGTGCCTGACCTGGGAAGCAGCTTTTATCCATATCTTCCCGTGAGGCTCCTTTCTAAATACCGCTATGCATCAATTGAAAAAGTTGGAAAAATAAAGATACCGAAGCTTTTTATCCACAGTCCGGAGGATGAGATTGTTCCCTATGAACAGGGGAGAAGGCTTTTTGAAAGGGCCGGTGAGCCCAAGGAGTTTCTCCAGCTTAATGGCGGACACAATGAGGGATTTTTACTTTCCGGAAACACATATGTTGAAGGCCTAAAAGGCTTTCTGTCAAAATACCTGCCTGATTGAGAGACTCCGCCTCTATTTTGACTCTCTTATGCTGAACCAAGCAAATAGTTAGGCAGGTCAGACCCTGGAGGAAATACGTCTAACTAAAGAATCGTAGCTGTTTGCCGAACAAACCCTTGTCCTTCGCGGCATCGATAAGGTAAAAAGAACTCTTCTTGGTATCGATGAGTTCAGCATACTGGGGCAGTCTTTCTGCAATCTGTTCACGTACATAGTCGATACTATAGGACTTGCCACTGGCAAGGTGGAGTATTCTGTTGAGTACATCAAGGTTTGTGTGGCCTGTCACCGGATTGAATACCTTCCTGAATTTCAGGACCCTGCCATCAAAGGAGACGATTGAGCCGTCCGATTCTGTGATGGGAAGATAGGGGACCAGGACCTTCGAAATCCGTGCAAGACTGGTATTGAACATGCTGAGGGAGGCCACAAATTCCATTCCTTCCAGTATGTCTTCTGAGAAAGCATCAGCGATATCAATATCTTCGTTAAGAGAAACGATCGCCTTGACCTTGCCCTCCTTTATAGCCTTGTGCGCATTCTTCAGGTTCTCCTTGGTGGTGAAGATGCCAAAGACCAAATCCCTGTAACCCTGGCTATTGCACGCATTATGGGTAATCACCACACCATTGGAAGGCCTGTTCATCCTGTCCGTGAGGAGCAGGAGATTCATGGCTGAGTTCAGTGTATCAGAATTCTTGTTGTCTGTACCAGCATTGTTATATATGACTACCATCTTCTTTGAGCTGTCCAGGAGTATACCCGCCAGCCCTTCTATCTTTTCCTTGAACTTTGATCTGCCCGGTTTCTTTAACTGTCCGATGAATCCCTTGAAACCTTCAATCTTTTCAGAAGCACTCTTATCAAATCTCTTGTCCTTTACGATTGAACCTGCAATGGAATCTAGTATCTTTCTTTCCTGACCTTTCCTGCAATCAATGAGTGTGGAAACGTATCTTTTCAATTCATCATCCAGCGCCCCTATTTGTACAAACTGCGCTCCGTTTGCCACAGCCCTCTTTACCTTAAATCCGAAGACAGGGCTCTGGGTGGTGAGTCCCGGGCCAATGTTTATGATAAGGTCGGCATCAGAGACCTCATCCTGCTTTATTGTGGAGAGATTCATCCCGGTCATATCGGCAATATCAGGGAAATCAGCCTTCATCAGGTCTTCTGCTGAAGCAATAAGGGATGAATCAAAGAGCTTTGCAATGGATGAAAAGGTGAATATCTCTTCGTTTGGCGTCCCTGGAGAGACGAGAAAGAGTATTGAATCCTTTCCAAATCTGTTTTTTATCTCGTTGAGGTTCTTCACAATGGACTGTGTTGCCTCATCCAGCGTGACCGGACCTTTGCTGTCTTCCACCGCAGCCTGGATCCTGTCTTTGTTCCTGAGATAGGTGCTTTCGAATCTCCCCTTTTTGCAGAGTTCCCCTTCTACGTAGGTTTCATGGGGTTTCGCGGTGATATAGAAGATATCCCGGTCAAAGCTATTGATATCCACCCTGCAACCCACGCCGCAATCAGCACACACGGACCGCTGGGGAGAGGTCCTGAAGACCCCCGGGTTCTTGTAGGCAGAATTGAATTCTATGGCCCCTGTGGGACAGACCTCGATGCAGTTGCCGCAGGCTATGCAGGTGGTTTCCGCAAGGGGCTTGTCCATGGCAGGCTTCATCACCGTCTCGAAGCCGCGGTTCACAAATCCCAGGGCATAGATACCGATAAGATCACCGCAGTACCTTACACACCTGCCGCAGAGGATACATTTGTTTGGGTCGAGGGCCACATAAGGGTGCCTTGTATCAGCCTTGTATCTCTTAAACCGCCCCCTGTATGCCCGCTGGACAGCACCCACCTCTGTGGAATAATTCTTGAGGTCACAGTCGTAGATGGTCTTGCACCCGCAGGTGAGACACCGAGAGGCCTCATGCTCCACCTCTTCGGTGGTGATACCCAGATCAACCTCTTCGAAGTGCCTGGTCCTTTCCTTGGGGTCATGCTTATGCATCCTCGTCCGTGTAGTCTTGGCGATCTCTTCAAAAAAGGAGGTGTCCAGTTCCGAAAGGGCAGTCTTACTGCTCAGGAATTCGTCATGGATCTTGATAATCCTCCCGGTGGAAAGATATTTGTCAATAACGAGCGCAGCCTTTCTTCCTGCACCTATGGCGTCAACGGCTGCCTTTGGCCCGGTCACCACATCACCCCCTGCAAAAACACCTTCCACATTTGTTGCCATAGTCTCGGGATCAGCGATAATGGTCCTCCCGCCCCGTGTCTTTATCTCCCCAATACGCCTGTTTTCCAGGACCGAGAGGTCGCAGTCCTGACCTATGGCAGAAAAGATATGGTCGCATTTAAAGAGGAATTCGGAATCTGTTTTCTGGAGCGGCTTTCTCCTGCCGCTGGAATCCGGCTCTCCCAGATACATCTCGAAGCACTCCAGTCCCAGGAGGTCTCCGTTATCCGTCACTACTGCCTTGGGTGCGGTGAGCAGCTTAATCTCCACGCCCTCTTCCATGGCATCCTCTATCTCTTCCTTGTCAGCAGGCATCTCATCAAGGGTCCTCCTGTACAGGATGGCCACTTTTTCGGCCCCGCAGCGCACCGCGGT
>Ga0316600_10000413_pt1 | contig 21395 bp, 15 predicted proteins | sample OWC_soil_day5_CT_FD_207652 | JGI IMG/M metagenome (GOLD analysis project Ga0316600, IMG submission 207652) | Wetland soil microbial communities from Old Woman Creek delta, Ohio, United States - OWC_soil_day5_CT | ecosystem: Environmental > Terrestrial > Soil > Wetlands | place: USA: Ohio... | reverse complement strand
CGTCATCGCACTGGGCGAAGGCCGCTTCGTGCCGCGGCGGGTCGTGGCCGGCGCCGAGAGTGGTGATCGGGTCGTGATCCGCGACGGTGTCGCCGAGGGCGAACGTGTCGTGGTCGCCGGGCAGTTCCTGCTCGACTCCGAAGCCAACCTTCGCGCCGGACTGGAGCGGCTCACGAGCGAGGCCAAGCCGTGATCAATTCGATCATTCGCGCCTCCCTCGAGAACCGGGCGCTGGTGCTGCTGCTCACGCTGATGTTGACCGCGTTCGGCGTCTACTCGTTCGTCCGCACGCCGGTGGACGCATTGCCGGACCTGTCCGACGTGCAGGTCATCGTCCGCACGCCGTATCCGGGTCAGGCACCCCGGCTGGTCGAGGACCAGGTCACCTATCCGCTCACGACTGCGCTTCTTTCCGTCCCGGGTGCGACGACGGTACGCGGCTACTCGTTCTACGGTGATTCGTTCGTCAACGTGCTGTTCGCCGACGGCACGGACCCGTACTGGGCGCGATCCCGCGTGCTCGAGTACCTGAGCCAGGCGGCCGCGCGGCTGCCCGAGGGCGTGCGGCCCGCGCTCGGTCCGGATGCGACCGGCGTTGGCTGGATCTACCAGTACGCGCTCGTCGACCGCACGGGCCAGCACGACCTCGCGCAGCTCCGCACGCTGCAGGACTGGTTCCTCAAGTTCGAGTTGCAGGCGCTCGATGGCGTGGCGGAAGTTGCCACGGTTGGCGGCATGGTCAAGCAGTACCAGGTCGTCGTGGACCCGCTGCGCCTGCGCGGTTACGGCATCCAGCTGATGATGGTCGAGCAGGCCATCCGCGCGGGCAACCAGGAGGTCGGTGGCTCCGTCGTCGAGATGGCGGAGTCCGAGTACATGGTGCGCGCCACCGGGTACGTGAAGCGCATCGAAGACCTCGAGCGCATTCCGGTGATGGCGACCAAGGCGGGCACGCCCGTCCTGCTGCGCGACGTCGCCGAGGTGCGCATCGGTCCCGAGATGCGGCGTGGCATCGGCGAGCTCGATGGCGAGGGCGAGGCCGTCGGCGGCGTGATCGTGATGCGCAACGGCGACAACGCGCGCGAGACCATCCACCGCGTGAAGGCGAAGCTCGAGGAATTGCGTGCCGGGTTGCCGCCGGGCGTCGAGATCGTCGAGACCTATGATCGCTCGGCGCTCATCCAGCGTTCCGTGGACAACCTGCACCGCAAGCTGGTCGACGAATTCATCGTCGTGGCGCTCGTGTGCTTCGTGTTCCTGTTCCACGTTCGCTCCGGGCTGATCGTCGTCATCGTCACGCCGATCGCGGTGCTGTCGGCGTTCATCGTCATGCACCTGCAGGGCATCAACGCGAACATCATGTCCCTCGGCGGCATCGCGATCGCCATCGGCACGTTGGTGGACGCGGCCATCGTGATGATCGAGAACGTGCACAAGAAGCTCGAGCACGGCGCGGCGTCCGAGTCCGATCGCCTGCAGGCGATCTACGACGGCTGCCGCGAGGTGGGGCCGTCGCTCTTCTTCTCCCTCATGATCGTGGCGCTCTCGTTCCTGCCGGTGTTCACGCTCGAGGCACAGGAAGGGCGGATGTTTGCGCCGCTCGCCTACACCAAGACCTACGCGATGGTCTGGGCCTCGCTGCTGTCGATCACCCTCGTGCCCGTGCTGATCTACTGGCTGGTGCGCGGGCGCATCCGTCCGGAGTCCGCGAATCCGGTCAACCGCGCGACGGCGGCGGCGTACCGACCGTTCCTCGGGCTCGCCCTCCGCGCGCCCTGGGCCGTGACCGGGGTCGCGACCGTGCTCGTGCTCGCGACGCTCTGGCCCGCGTCGCAGCTCGGGACGGAGTTCATGCCCGAACTCGACGAGGGCGACTTCCTTTACATGCCGACGACCCTCCCGGGGCTGTCGACGGACGCGGCACGCGCGCTCCTGCAGCAGACCGACAAGCTGATCCGGACGGTGCCCGAGGTCGAGCGCGTCTTCGGCAAGGCCGGGCGCGCGGAGTCGGCGACGGACCCGGCGCCGATCGAGATGTTCGAGACCACGATCAAGCTCAAGCCCCGCGACCAGTGGCGGCCGGGCATGACGCCGGCAAAGCTCAAGGCGGAACTCGACGCCCTCGTGAAGTTCCCGGGCCTGTCGAACGCTTGGGGCTATCCCATCAAGACGCGCATCGACATGCTCGCCACCGGCATCCGCACCCCGGTCGGCATCAAGATCATGGGCCCGGACCTCGGCACCATCCAGCAGCTCGGCCGCAGGATCGAGGACATCCTGCGCGAGGTACCCGGGACGACCTCGGTGTATGCCGAGCGCACCGCCACAGGACGCTACATCGACATCGACATCGATCGCGCGGCCGCCGCGCGCTACGGCCTGAACGTCAAGGACGTGCAGGACATCGTCGGCAGCGCGGTGGGCGGCATGACGGTGAGCTACACCGTCGAGGGCCTCGAGCGCTATCCCATCAACCTGCGCTATCCGCAGGATTTCCGCGATTCGCTCGAGACGCTCCGCGCGTTGCCGCTGGTCACGCCGACCGGTGCGAACGTTACGCTCGCAGACGTTGCAGCCGTCGACGTTGCGGACGGCCCGGCGATGATCCGCAGCGAGAACGCGCGTCCCTCCGGCTGGGTATTCGTGGACCTGCAGGGGCGCGACCTCGGCGGGTACGTCCGCGAGGCGAAAGAGCGCATCGCTGCCGACCTCGAGCTTCCGCCCGGGTACAGCCTGGGCTGGTCCGGCCAGTACGAGTATCTCGAGCGCGCGGCCGAGCGGTTGAAGCTCGTCGTTCCGCTCACGCTGGCGATCATCGTGCTGCTGCTGTACCTCAACTTCCGCAACGCCCGCGACGTGCTCCTGATCCTGGGGGCGTTGCCATTCGCGCTGGTGGGAGGCGTGTGGCTCCTGTACGTGCTCGATTACGACATGTCGATTGCCGCCGTCGTCGGGTTCATCGCGCTCGCGGGCGTCGCCGCGGAAACCGGTGTGGTCATGGTCATGTACCTCGAGCACTCCTGGGCCGACCGCAGGGCCAGGGCGGCCGCCGAGGGTCGGCCGCCGACACAGGACGAGTTACGCGAGGCCATCGTCGACGGGGCCCTGCTCCGTCTGCGTCCGAAACTCATGACGGTGATTACCATCATCGTGGGCCTGCTCCCGATCATGTGGGGCTCGGGAACGGGGTCGGAGGTGATGCGGCGTATCGCGGCGCCCATGGTCGGCGGCATGGTGTCCGCCACGGTGCTGACGCTCGTGATCATTCCATCGCTGTACCTGCTGGTCAACGGCTGGAGACTACCTAAGGAAATACCTGTAACTAACTGATTGTAAACAGGAGATAGTCCGCCGACGAAGGGGTGTTCAAAGCGCCCGGAGACGGTGCTCGTGTTCCGCAATGGTCCGCACCAGGGCGCGCTCGACAAGAAGTGGCCCGGAGCGGGCCCGCCTTTGCGACCGGCCAGTGGCCGCTGGTATTGTCCCCGCCCAACCTACGCGCCGCTGCCAGCAATGACCCGAACCCTGTCGACCACCCCGCATCGCGACGGCTACCGCATGCCCGGCGAGTTCGAGCCGCATGCCGGCTGCTGGATGCTCTGGCCGGAACGACCGGACAACTGGCGGCTGGGCGGCAAGCCGGCGCAGCAGGCGTTCGTCGCCGTGGCGACGGCGATCGCAGCCAGCGATCCGGTGTCCGTCGGCGTCTCCACGGGCCAATACTCGAATGCCAGGCGCCTGCTGCCGTCGCAGATCCGTGTCATCGAGATGTCGAGTAACGATGCCTGGATGCGCGACGTCGGGCCCACGTTCGTCGTCAACGGTCGCGGCGGAATGCGCGGCGTGGACTGGGTCTTCAACGCCTGGGGTGGCCTGAACGGCGGCCTCTATTTCCCCTGGGATCGCGACGACGCCGCCGCTCAAAAAGTGCTCGAGATCGAAGGATGCGATAGATACCGGGCACCATTCATCCTGGAGGGTGGCGCCATCCACGTGGACGGGCAGGGCACGTGCGTCACGACCGAGGAGTGCCTGCTGAACCCGAATCGCAATCCGCATCTCTCGCGCGCCGAAATCGAGCAGCTGCTCGGGCAGTATCTCGGCGTCGAGACCGTGATCTGGCTCGGGCGAGGCGTCCATCTCGACGAGACGGACGGTCACGTGGACAACCTGTGCGCATTCACGCGCCCGGGCGAAGTCGCCCTGACTTGGACGGACGACCGTCGCGACCCGCAATACGAAATCTCGCGCGATGCCTTCGAGCGACTGATGGCGGCGCGGGACGCACGCGGCCGCCGCTTGAAGGTACACAAGCTCGTCCAGCCGGGCCCGCTGTACATCACGCGGGAAGAGGCGCACGGCGTGGATGCGGCCGAGGGCTCCAGGCCCCGCGAAGCCGGCGCGCGCATGGCGGCCTCGTACGTGAATTTCTATCTGGGCACGCGACGCATCGTCGTGCCCCTGCTCGACTCGAAGCGCGACGGGGCAGCATTGCGCAAGCTGAAGGCGCTGTTCCCGCGGCGCGAGGTGGTGGGCGTGCCCGGGCGGGAGATCCTGCTCGGCGGCGGCAACGTGCACTGCATCACGCAGCAGGTGCCCCGAAGGAAGCGGATAGCGGATGGCAGATAAAGCGGATGGCGGAGCGGGGCGGCCTCCGCCTAGAACCAGCCAGAGAAAAACAGGCGGAACACGTCTGCGTCGAAACCGTACAGGGGCTCGGTGCCGGCGGCGCCGCCCGCGGTGATGTCGCGGAAATCGTCGTATTCGAAGCGGAAGCGGTCGTAGAAGAAGTTCACGGTGGAGCGCTGGATGAATTTCCAGCCCAGCGACGGCAGCTCGTACGTGGCGCCGAGGCTCAGCATGTGGCTGGTGAACGTGCTCAACTCCTTGTCGCGGGCCATGAAATTCTGGGAGCTCTGGCGCGGGAAAAGGTCAGAGTAGAAATCCGCCGCCGACTGGTCGTACCAGCGGTAGCCGGCCTCGAAGATCCACTGCTTGCCCCACGGGTGCGTGTAACCCAGCTGGACGGTGCTGGCGTCGATGCCCCAGGTGTCCGTGAAGTAACGATATTCGCCGTACACGGCGGCCCGATATGGCAGGAAATAGCGTGCGTTCAACGACGCCGCATTGCTCGTGCGCGTGCTCGGGTACGTCTCCGGCTGGTATGCGTAACCGACCGGGCTGCCGTCATCGACGTAGCGCACGGAGCGGTAGGGATTGTTGAGGAATCCCTCGTCGGTGATCGTCTCGTAGGCGAAACCCATCATCAGTCGCGGCGTCACGATCTGCGACAGGCCGAGCCGGTAGCTGCGCCGGTCCACGGGCTCATCGAAATCGTCATCGCCGCGCTTGCGCACGTCATCCCATCCCCGGCTGAAGCCGATGGAGAGCGTGGTGAGGTCGCCGAACATGTCCTGGCTCAGGTCGAACGTCGCCGTGTTCGCGGTGTAGTCGTTCTCGTCGCTGTTCGTGAAGCTGACGCTGTACTGCGTCTTGTCGTTCAGCATGTCGAACGCGAAGCTGCCCTGCGTGCGCTCCTCCTTGTAGGGGCTCGCCGTCGTCATCACGTCGATCGACGCGCTCGAGACCATGTCCACGTAGTAGTTCGCGGAAACGGAGTACTTCTCAGCGAATTTCTTGCGCACCAGGAGCGAGGGGCCGTCGATCGTCACGCCGCCGCCTTCGTAGCGATGGTAGAGGACATCAGCGCGATCGTCCGGCAGCACGGCGGCCTGCACCGGCAGCCCCACCACGACCAGCAGCCACGCGTGCAGAATGCGGGAGCGCTTCATGGTCCCCTCAGTTGCAGCCGCAGCCGCCACCATGGCTGCCGACCGCGCCGCGCGCACCTTCGCGTGCCTCGAAGACGTGGTTGAGGTAGCTCGAGGCCACCGGATCGCGGTCGGCGCTCATGATCGGGTCGGCGAAATTCTGCCGCTCATACGGCTTGACCCAGGGTTCCACGCCGCTGCAGCCGGCGAGCCCGACACAGGCGATGAATGCCAGCGCGGGAAGTACACGTCTCATGGTCACTCCTTGACGAGGCTGCGGATCATGTCTGCGTACGTCGCCTCGTCGCCGGGCTTGTAGCCGCGATGGACGTAGCGCACGTTGCCGGCGCGATCCACGAACACGCTGCTCGGCATGCCTTCCACGCCGAAGCGTCCGGCCACCTCGTTACTGCGGTCGAACAGGATCGGGAAGCTCACCGGCACGGCCTTGAGCCAGGCTTGTGCCGGGGCGCTGTCGGTTTCCACGTTGATGCCGAGCAGCGTGAAACCCAGCGGCTCGTATTTCGCCTGGAGCTGCTGCAGCAGTGGCATCTCCTGGCGGCAGGGACCACACCACGTCGCCCAGAAGTTGATCATCACGACCTGGCCCTTGAGCTCGCTCAGGCGCACGTCGCCGCCGTCACGGGCCGGAAGTGCGAAATCCGGTGCCGCCCGGGGCGTCGTCGCACCGGCGCTGGCCGCGAGCGCGGACGTGAGCACGATGGCTGCAAATAGTCGGATGAGGCGCATGTCTTGCTCCGGCGGTCAGAAGAAGGCTGTGACACCCAGGGTGAAATTCAGGTTCTGGGTGAGCTTGTTGTCGCCCAGCAGGTCGCTCTCGAAGGCGTGGTCGCGAACGTCGAGGTGTGCGGCGAGCCAGTCGGTCACGAGCAGGCGCAGTCCCGCGCCGAGCGCCACGGTGAAGTGGTCGTCGCCGGCGAATCGCGTGCTGCCCGCGCCAAGCGAGAAATAGACCGCGCTCGGCATGGCCCGCTTGCCGCCCAGGAACACTTCCCCGGGCAGCGCATTCCAGCCCACCGCGAGGTCGTAGTACGTGAACTGACGTTCGCTGTCGGTCAGCAGCTGCGCGGAGCCGCTCAGGTCCTCGTAGCTGGTCTTGCCGGCCTTCGCCGTGCCGACGGTGGCTTCCGCGTACACGTCCTCCGTGAAGTGATAGGCGATGCGCCCGCCATAGACCACGCTCGAGCCGAAGTCCTCGATGCTGATGGTGCCGATGAAAGCGCCCGCTTCGAAGTTCTCCGTATCGATGACGGCAGGCGTCACGTCGCGACGCTCGACCCGAGGTTCGACGACCTGTGGCGTCTCGCCGGGCGCGCCGAGCGGATCGGCGGCGCGGGCGCCGGGTGAGGCGACGACGCCCGCGCTGGCGACGGCGCTCAGAAGTAGTACGTGAAGCCAGCGGTCCATTCGTCGATCTCCTCGTTGTCGTCGCGGCTCGTGAAGATCACGAACTCGCGATACTCCGCCTGCAGCAGGAAGCGGTTGGTCAGGTAGCCGCGCAGCCCGATGCCTGCATAGGCCGCGCTGTCGGTGCGGTCCTCCGGCTGGACGAGCGTGGCCTTGGGCTCGATGCGCACGATGCCGGCGCCGAGGCCGACGAACGGTGACACGCGCCACTGCGGCATGAAGACGTGCGCGAGGCCAGCCGTGCCGAGCCAGCCATTCGAAGCGTTGCCGAGCAGTTGTGCGACGTCAGCCCGCGCGACCAGGGACTCCGTCAATGAATACGAGCCGGTCACGGAGACGACGCTCTGTCCGCCGAAGTCCCCCGTCCCGAGGCCGATCTCCCAGCGATGCGCCGTGCGCGCCTCGGGCGAAGGTCCGGCGAGCCGAACCTCGTCGCCCTGCGGCGTGAGCGTCCCGGCGAGCTGGTTGCGATGCACCCACCCTTCGAGTCCACGCGCGGTGCGGACCTTGATCCAGTCCGTGCGCTGGCGCAGCAGATCCACGGTCGCGCCACGGTCCACGGTCTGCGTCACGGGATAGCCACGGCCCGGCCCGGCGTGCAGGTCCAGGAACGGATCGCGCACGACCACCTGCGCCACGGAGCCGGCGTGAGCCACGGCGGCGGCCAGCGTGCCCAGCACCAGGCAGGTCGCGAGCAGGTATGAGCGCATCGTCTCAGTTCAACGGTACGGCGAACGGGTCGTTGAAGTATTGCGCCCCGATGTCCAGCCATTCTGCGACGAGCCTCAACTCTGCGGGAGTGAGCCAGCCGGCGTGAGTGCCACCGGCATCGAATTTCGAGAAGAAGCCCACAGAAGCGCCCGCGCCCGCCGCGCTCATCGGCGGGTCCACCGACTGGTCGTCGGCGACCAGCAGGTCGCGGTACGCCCTGAACTGCCCCGGCACGTCGCTGGAGGGCCCGTCCGTCAGGTCGAGCTGCGCCGCGGGCACCTGGGCCTGGCCATTGGCATCCCGACTCGTGTGGCAACGGGTGCAGGTATTGTCCGACAGGAGCGTCACCTGGTCTGCGGCGAATGTCAGGCGCGGTTTGTTCCAGAGCGGATGGATGTGGGTCTCGTAGTGGATGCCGATGCGGCAGGCCGCGTTCCAGGCCCGCTGGCAGCCGGCGCTGGTGGGTGCCGGGGTCGTCAGGTCCGAGTAGGCGTACTCGAACGAGGCGTCGGCCGCGCGACCGGCCTTGGCCGGATCGGTCCAGACGTCCTCGAACTTGACGTTCACGCTCGGCACGAGGGCTGCGCAGTCGGTCTGGCAGCTGATGCGGCTGCGGGCCTGGGCCATGGTCTCGCCGTAGTCCGCGAAGATCGCGTCCACGGTGTTCGGGAACGGAAGGCCCGTCGTCCGGGCGCCGGGATTCGCAGAGGTGAACAGGTCACGCCGGCCGTGGGAGAGTCCGCTGGCGCGATCGTGGCAGCCGTTGCACGCCACGACCTCGCCGGGCCGGCCCTGCAGCCAGTTCTGGTGCCGCGGCCCGATGCGGCGTCCGGCGGCATCGAGCACGGTGATCTCGATGGGGACTCCGGCGGGGACCTGCACGCGAACCGATCCGTCGGGCTCGATCGGCGCGTAACCAAGGATCTCGCGCATTCCCTGGCCGGCGCTCACGCCGAACGCGAAGCCCGGCACCTCCAGCACGTCTTCGTCCGGGATGCCGACGGCCTTTTCGATTCGCAGGAAGCGCGCCGGTCGCTCTGCCGCCGTCGTCAACGCCGGGTCGGCGAGTGCGGCCATGCCCGGGTCGGCCGTGTCCACGCCGTCCACGTCATAGACACTGCGGATGTCGAGCAGGGCCAGGCCGTCGTTGGCGAGCCGTGCCTCGAGACCGGCCGCCGGCAGGCGATCCTGGATCACCGGGGGCAGCGCCCGCGGCTGCAGCGCCACCACGTCGGTGATCATCGTGCCCTCGACGGGCTGAACAACCGGCCGCTGCGTGCGGTCGCGCGGGTCGTACATCCAGATGCCATACAACGGCGGTGCGGGTTGCGCTGCGGGGTCGGAAAGCCGCGATTCGCTGCACGGCACGATCAGGGTCCCTTCGAGCAGCCGGCATTGCGTCCAGCTCGCCAGGATGCGTCCCGTGCCGTCGCTGAGTGGAAAGCCGGCGCTGTAGCGTCCGCCTGGCGAGGGGCCCGGGATCGTGCTCACCACGCTCACCGTGGCCGGCTGTTGCGCAGGTCCCGCCAGCACGCCCACGTTCGGCCGCGTGGGCTGTGCCTGGTTCACGTAGTTGGCGACCTCGATCGCGATCAGGTCACCACCGAGTTCGGTTCCGGAGTAGGGGCGGGCGAGCACGAGGACGCGGCCATCGGTCATGGGACGGGGATCGAGGAACTGGATCGTGCTGCCGTCGGTGCCAGTGTCGTGGCTGTCCGCGCCGTAGAGCAGTTCGAGCGCGGTGCCGTCGGGGTTGACCGTGTAGAGATGTACGGCATTGACGCCGCCGGAGTTGTCCCAGCGGCTGAACATCACCCGGCCGTCGCCGAGCACGGACGGATCGAGGTCGTGACTCTGGTTGAAGGAAATCTGGCGGATGCCGCTTCCATCGGCGTTCATGACGTGCAACACGAACGCCGGCTCTGCGCGATCCTCGTCGAGTGCGGCGAACTGCGGCTTGCCCTCGTCGAGCAACACCGCGCGCGACTGCCGCTGGCGCGTCGAGGCGAACACGATGCGTCCATCGGGCAGGTAATGCGGCGCGAAGTCGTGGCCGTCCTCGGCCACGATGTCGGAGGCGATGACGCGGCGCAATGTGCGCGACGCGATGTCGAACTCCCAGATGTTCCAGGTTGGCTGGTCCTCCGGCGGCGCGCCCTCGATGAGCGGCTCGCGCATCGAGAACAGAAGTCTCCGCCCGTCGTAGGACGGCTCGACGTCGCGCACGTCACCCCGGCCCTGCGTCACCTGGAAGGTGACGTTGCGCTCGGGCGCGTTCGGCGAGGCACGGTCACGCACGTACAGGTCACCGCCTTCGAGGAAGGTGAGCAGCCGCCGCGCATCGGGCGGATCCTCTGGATTGGGGCGCTTCACGTACGCGATCGGGAAGTCGACCGTCGCTGGGTCCGGGCTCTGGCCACTGCCCGGATCGATGTCTCCACCGCCGGATCCGCTCGTGCACGCGGCGAGGACCGCCGTGCATGCGAGCAATGCGACCGTCATCGGCCGCGCGCCGCGCGCAGGTGTAGTCGGCCCTGTCGATTCCGCCATGGCGTACATGCCGGCAATGTGGCGCAGCAGGGTTCGTACATGCACGGATTGCTGAGAGAAGCGTGACCGGCATCGCAGAAGGACGCGCAGCGCTTGGCGGTGGCCCGCGCGAAGGACACATTCACGGCCGCCCGGCCTGCCGACACGGCGGGGACAGGGGAGGTTCCGATGCGTGCGCAGTCCTTATCGATCCTGCTCGCTGCACTGGCGCTCGGCGCCGGCGCGGCATCGGCCGGTCCGCGCGAGCAGGCGCGACGGATGCACGACCGGCTCGCCGGCGTGCCGCCGACGGCTGCCGTGCTCGACGCCATGGCAAACGACATCGCCGCCGGCCGCAGCATCGATGCGGCCTACCGCGCCATGGAGTCGAAGTCGTTCTACGCCGTCACGCTGAAGAATTTCGCGACGCCGTGGACCAATCGCGACCAGACGGTCTTTGCGCCGCTGAACGATTACACCGCCACCGTGATCGGCATGGTTCGGGACGACGTGCCTTTCAATACCCTGCTGTCCGCCGATCTCCTGTACGTCGGCGCATCCGGACTGGGGCTGCCCGCCTATTCGGGCGCGAGCAACGATCACTACGAGCAGATCGAGGCGCGCGGCATCGACCTGAAGCAGGGCCTCACGCGCACGACGCAGTCGGCCGTGCTGGGGCTGCCATCCGCCGCCACGGCCGGCGTCATGACCACGCGGGCCGCGGCGCAGGCATTCTTCATCGACGGTACCAACCGCGCGATGTTCCGCTACACGATGTTGAACCACCTGTGCCGCGACCTCGAACAGGTGCAGGATTCCACGCGCCCGCCCGATCGCATCCGCCAGGACGTGAGCCGCAGCCCCGGCGGCGACAGCCGGATATTCCTCAACAACTGCATCGCCTGCCACAGCGGCATGGATCCGATGGCGCAGGCCTTCGCGCATTACGACTTCGACGAGAATGCCGGCCGCCTGGTCTACACGCCCGGCCAGGTCCAGCCGAAGTATTTCAACAACGCGGACAACTTCCGGCCCGGTTACGTGACACCGGACGACAGCTGGGACAATTACTGGCGCGCCGGACCGAACTCCCTGCTCGGCTGGTCGTCGGCCTTGTCGGGGCGTGGCAGCGGCGCCAAGTCCCTCGGCGAGGAACTCGCGAGCAGCGACGCCTTCGCCCGCTGCCAGGTCGAGAAGGTCTTCCGCAACGTTTGCTTCCGTGCACCCAGCGACAGCGCCGATCGCGCACGCGTCGACTCGATGGTCGGCTCGTTCCGGGGCAACGGGTACAAGCTCAAGCGGGTGTTCGCGGAAGCGGCCACCTACTGCATGGGCGACTAGGAGCAGGCCATGGACACCGCCTCCTCGCGCAGCCGGCTGTTGCCGCTCGTCCTGCTCCTCGCCGCCCTCGCAGGCTGTGGCGGCGGCGCGGAGACGGTCGAGAATCCCCTTTCCTCCACGCCCGACACGGCGCCAACCTACACCGGCCCGGCGCCCGCCACGGCCGACGTGCAGTCGTTCAAGATCAATGTCTGGGACAACCTGAAGGCCACGAACCGTTGTGGCCAGTGCCACGGAGCCGGCGGGCAAGTCCCGTCGTTCGCTCGCCAGGACGACGTGAACCTCGCGTACCAGGCCGCCAACACCGTCGTGAACCTTGCCTCGCCGCGTGACTCGCGCATGGTCGTCAAGGTGGCGGGCGGGCACAACTGCTGGCTCGCGAGCGCCGCCGCCTGCGGCGACATCCTCACGACCTGGATCAGCACCTGGGCGGGAGCGACGGCTGGCGCCGGGGGGCAGCAGATCGAGCTCGTCGCGCCGCCGCTGAAGGATCCCGGCGCGAGCAAGCTTTTCCCGGCCAGCTCGGCGTTGTTCTCGACCACGGTCTGGCCCGTGACCAGGCAGTACTGCTCCCGCTGCCACACGGCGGAGGCGGCGTCTCCGCAGTCGCCATACTTCGCCTCCAGTGACCTCGAGGCGGCGTATTCAGCCGCGAAACCGCGCATCAACCTGGACAACCCGGCGAACTCGCGGCTCGTGCTGCGCCTGCGCAACGAGTTCCACAACTGCTGGAGCGACTGCCAGGCAAATGCCGACGCGATGCAGGCGGCGATCGAGGCCTTTGCGAGCCAGGTCCCGGTGACCAGCGTCGATGCCAGCCTGGTGCTCTCCAAGGCGCTCACGCTGTACGACGGCGTGGTCGCGAGCGGTGGCAACCGTTACAACGCGGCGATCATTGCGAAGTACGAGTTCAAGACCGGCCAGGGCAACGTCGCTTATGACACGAGCGGCGTGGAGCCGGCGCTCAACCTCGCGCTGTCCGGCGACGTCACCTGGGTCGGCGGCTGGGGCATCAACATCGCGGGCGGCAAGGCGCAGGGCACCACGTCGGCCAGCCGCAAGCTGCACGACCTCATCAAGGGCACGGGCGAGTATTCGATCGAGGCCTGGGTCGCGCCCGCCAACGTGACGCAGGAGGAGGCGCGTATCGTCAGCTACTCGGGCGGGACGACCGTGCGCAACTTCACCCTGGGGCAGACGCTCTACAGCTACGACTTCTATGGCCGCAGCTCGCGCACCGGGGCCAATGGCGACCCGGAACTTTCGACGAGTGCCGCCGACGAGGACCTGCAGGCCACGCTGCAGCACGTCGTCGCCACGTTCGACCCGGTGAACGGCCGGCGCATCTACGTGAACGGCGTCTTCACCGGAGACGTGGACAGTGGCGGCGGCACGCTTGGCGACTGGGACGACACGTTCGCCCTGGTGCTCGGCAACGAGGTGAGCGGCGACCGCCAGTGGCAGGGGCAGGTGCGCTTCGTTGCCATCCACAACCGCGCGCTGACCGCTGCGCAGGTGCAGCAGAATTTCGATGCCGGCGTGGGTGAGAAGTTCTACCTGCTCTTCAGCATCAGCCACCTCGTGGACGTGCCGCAGGCGTACCTGCTCTTCGAGGTCCGCCAGTTCGACAGCTACAGCTACCTGTTCGACAAGCCCACGTTCATCAGCCTCGATCCGGACGCGCGGCCGGGCGACATCCCCATCCGCGGCGTCCGCATCGGCATGAACGGGGTAGAGCTGCCGGTCGGGCAGACCTACCGGACCCTCGATACACGCATTACCGATGCGCGCTACACCACTGCGGGCCAGCGCCTTTCCGATGTCGGCGCGGTCGTCGGCCTCGAGAAGGGCCCGGACAACGACGAGTTCTTCCTCACGTTCGACGTGCTCGGCACCCACACGAACGTACGCACGGAGCCGGTGCCGCTTACGCCGCCACCACCGCCCGACGTGCCACGCCCGGCGGACATCGGTCTGCGCGTGTTCGACGAGATCAACGCGACGATGGCGGAGGTGACGACGGTCAGCCCGCAGCAACCGGACGTGCTCAAGACGTTCGACACCGTGCGGCAGCAGTTACCGACGGTCGAGAACATCGAGGGGTTCGTCGCGGCGCAGCAGGTTGCCATCGCCCAGCTGTCGATCGAGTACTGCGACGCGCTGGTAGACGACACCGGGCTGCGGGCCAGCTACTTCCCGGGCTTCGACTTTTCGGCCGCGGCCGGCAGCGCCTTCGCGACGCCGTCGCAGCGCAACCTCGTGCTCGACCCGCTCCTGGCCCGGGTGATGGGACTCAATCTGGCGAGTCAGCCCGACCCGACCGACGTGCGCACTGAACTCGGGTCGCTGATTACGAAGCTCACGGCGTGCGGCAGCTCGTGCCCGTCGGGCCGCACGCCGACCGTCGTCAAATCCGTGTGTGCCGCGCTGCTCGGCAGCGCCGTGACCGTCGTGCAGTAGAGGACCACCATGATCATCCGCAAGTCGGGACCCCGCACGCTGGCGCCGGATGAGCCGATCCGGCACGAGGCGAGTCACAAGCGCCCGGTGAGTCGCCGTGATTTCATCGGCCAGGGCCTGCTGGCCGGGGCGGCGACCGTCGTGGCACCCACCGTGTTCGGATTGTTTGCGAATCCTCGACGGGCGATGGCGGCGCTGTCGCCCGATCTCGAGGCCCTGCGGCAGAGCTGCGGGATTGCCGTGCAGGGCGCAGGCAAGATCCCCTTCATCTGCATCGATCTTGCCGGCGGCGCCAACATGGTGGGCTCGAACGTGCTCGTCGGGCAGCAGGGCGGCCAGCTCGATGCCCTGTCCACGGCCGGCTACGCGAAGCTCGGCCTGCCGGGCGACATGGTCCCGACCGCGGCGAATCCGGCCAGTCCGACCAACGACTTCATCAATCGCAACCTCGGGCTGGCGTTCCACTCGGACAGTGCGTTCCTGCGCGGCATCCTGGATCGCGTCTCGCCGGCGACGGCGGCGGGCATCAATGGCGCGGTCATTCCCGCCCGCTCCGAGAACGATACCGGCAACAACCCGCACAACCCGATGTACGGCATCTACAAGGCAGGCGCCAACGGTGAGCTGCTGGCGCTGATCGGCTCGCGCAGCTCCGACTCGGGCGGCAACTCGATGGCACCGGTCGCGATGCTCGACCCGACCGTGCGGCCGACCAAGATCGACCGCACCTCCGACGCAACCGGCCTCGTGGACACAGGAAAGCTGGTCGGCCTGCTCGAGCAGGGCGACGCGGTTGCGGTCATGGAGTCCATCCAGCGCATCAGCGATCGCAAGCTCGGCCGCCTCGACACCAGGATCACGCGCGACGACGTCGTGAAGGACCTCGTGCGCTGCGGGTACGTGAAAGCGGCCGACCTGACCGATCGCTATGGCGACCCGGCGACACTCAACCCGGAACTCGACGCGGACATCGTGGGCGCGGGCGGTATCTTCAGCCGTGCGGAGTTCGACGCTGACGCCGAGTTCCGCAAGACCGCCGCCGTGATGAAGCTGGTGCTGAACGGCTTCGCGGGCGCCGGCACGATCACCATGGGCGGCTACGACTACCATGGCCAGGGACGTGCCACCGGCGAGCTGCGCGACCTGCGTGCCGGTCGTTGCATGGGCGCCTGCCTCGAGTACGCGGCGCGGCGCGGCATGCCGTTGATGCTGTACGTCTTCAGCGACGGTTCGCTGTCGGCAAACGGCCAGATCGACAGCACGGTCGACGGTCGCGGCAAGTTCATGTGGGCGAGCGACAACCAGTCCACCGCGGCTTCGTTCTTCCTCGTGTACAACCCGCAGGGCCGGCCCTCGCTCTACACCGGGGACGGCCGGCCCCCCGAACTGCACCAGCAGATCGGCTATTTCCGCAGCGATGGCTCGGTGGAGACCGCCTCGAGCCCCGCGGCGAACAACGTGAACCTGCTGGTGGAGACGGTGGTCCTGAACTACCTGGCGTTGCACGCCGAGCAGGGCGGATTCTCAACGGTGCTGCCGCAGCACGGGCTCGGAAGCGTCGCGCTGCGCGACAGCCTGATCGCGTTCAATCCCATCGTGAGCGGCCGCATCGGCTGAGGCCGGGCCGCATGGTAGTCTCTTGCGCGTGAACGACGCGCCCGATTTCACGGCGCTGCTGCGCTGCCCGTCCTGCCTCCACGGCTCCCTCGTGCGCCAGTCCGACGACTGGCGCTGCGCCGGCTGTGCGGCACATTTTCCTGAACTCGACGGCATACCCTTCCTGTTCCCGGAGCCGGCGCGGGCGCGTGGCGAGTGGCGTATGCGGCTGCACGCGCTCCTCGCCGAGTTGCGCCGCGAGGCGGAGCAATACCGGACGGCACTCGACCGCGGTCCGCAGGACGTGCTAGCGCGCAACCGGCTCAAGCTGCTTGCCGCGGCCTTCGACGATCACGCCCGGCGCCTGGCCGCCCTCCTGTCGCCACTCGGCATCGTCGAACCCGGACCGGCGCTCGAGACGCACCGTGCGCTTGGCACGCGTATTCCCGGCGCACAGGGGCTCGTGTCGTATTACGTGAACGTACATCGCGACTGGGCATGGGGCGCCGAGGAGAACGAGGCCGCTTTCCAGTCCGTGTCCGAGGTGCTGGGGCCCGAGCCACCCGGCAAAGTGCTCGTGCTCGGCGCCGGTGCCGGCCGTCTCGTGTACGACCTGCACGAGCGCCTCAGTCCGCAGATGACGGTGGCGCTCGACTTGAATCCGTTCCTGGCGTTCGTCGCGCGACGGATGTTCGCCGGCGAGCGGGTCGCGCTCTATGAGTTCCCGATCGCGCCACGCGACATCGAATCGCACGCGATCCTGCGCACGCTCGGGGCCGGGCAACCGGCGCGTCGTGGCTTGCATCTCGTGCTCGGCGATGCGTCGCGCGCGCCCTTTGCGCCCGGGTCGTTCGACGTGGTCGTGACGCCGTGGCTGATCGACGTGCTGGACGAGGATTTCACGCGCTTCGCGCCACGCGTCAACGAGATGCTGCGCCCCGGGGGGCGCTGGGTGAATACGGGATCGCTCGCCTTTGCACACGCGGATCCCGCAGCGCGATACAGCCTGGAGGAAGTCGTGAAGATCGTGGGGCAGGCCGGATTCGCACCGCCGCGGGTGATGGAGGATCGATGGCCCTACATGTGGTCGCCGGCCAGTCGACACGGCCGCGTCGAGTCCGTGGTGACGTTCGTCGCCGTCAAGGAGTCGGACGTGCCCCTGCCGGGCGATGCGGCGCTGCCCGCATGGCTCGCACGGTACGACCAGCCGGTGCCCGCGCTGCCGGAGTTCCAGGAGGCCGCCCTGTCCATGCGGGTCTACGGGTTCGTCGCTACGCTGATCGACGGACAGCGCTCCATCGCCGAGATCGCGCGCGTCCTGGTTCAGGAGCGGCTGATGACTCAGGATACGGCCGAGTCCGCGGTGCACGGATTCGTCCGCAAGCTGTACGAGGAAGCTCGGCGGCGGACGCGCTTCTAAGGAGATGTCAATCATGAGTCTGCGCATTTCAGGACGGCTTCGGATCGCAGCGCTGCTGCTCGTCGCGGCCGCGACGCCTGCCCGCGCCGAGTGGTTCCAGCGTGAAGAGGCGATCATGGGAACCCGCGTCGCCGTGGAGCTCTGGTCCGAGGATGCGGCGCTTGCGGCGCGCGCGATGGATGCCGTGATCGCTGAGATGCGGCGCACCGACGAGCTGATGAGCACCTACAAGCCGGAGAGCCAGCTCTCCGCCGTGAATGCACACGCTTTCGAGGGGCCCGTCGAGGTGGACCCGGAGATCATCGACGTCGTGGCGCGGTCGTTCGACTTCTCGCGCATGAGTAATGGCGCTTTCGACGTCACGTACGCCAGCGTCGGTCACCTGTACGACTACCGTGCGCACCAGCGTCCGAGCAAGCAGCAGGTGGCGGCGGCACTGCCCGGCGTCGACTATCGGCAGGTGGAAGTCGATCGCGCGCGCAATACCATCCGCTTCCTGCGCAAGGGCGTTCGCATCGATCTCGGTGGCATCGCCAAGGGTTATGCCGTGGACCGCAGCATCGGGATCCTGCGCGGGCTCGGCATCGAGCATGCCATGGTGAACGCGGGCGGCGACACGCGGCTGCTGGGCGACCGGCTCGGGAAGCCATGGATCGTCGGGATCCGCGATCCGCGCAACGAGGGGCGCATGGTGACGCGGCTGCCACTCGAGGACGAGGCGATCTCCACCTCCGGGGACTACGAGCGCTACTTCGAGGAAGACGGTGTCCGCTACCACCACATCCTGGTACCGGGTACTGGCGACGTGGCGCGCGAGGTGCGCAGTGCGACCGTCATCGGGGCCGATGCGACACTCACGGACGGCCTGTCGACCACGGTGTTCGTGCTCGGCGTGCAGCGCGGCATGGAACTCGTGAGCCGGTTGCCGGGCGTCGAGGCCGTCATCGTGGACAAGGACGGGCGCATCTTCTATTCCGACGGCCTCACCCCTCCGCAATAGGGGTTTGGCGGCATGCGGCCCCGCCAACCTGTGACGCAGTTCCGGCTGCGCGCCTCCGGCGACGGCTTTCGTTGACACGGCAGCGCCGCCCGGACGACGATCCCATTCGACTGACAAGGGCAAACCCGTCGAAAGGCGGGGACGCAAAGCCACCGGTCTTCGGGTGTCACCCATGACAGCGGGGTTGCCAGGATGCAACGCAGGGACTTGTATGCACGCGCCCGCCGCCGGGCGCTCTCGGAGACGCTCGCGCTGCTGGCCGCAATGCTGGCAGGCGTACTCGTTTACCCGCACTTCGCACATGCGGGGCCCGCGCCCGGGAGGGCGGCCCCCGATTTCGCGCTGAAGGCGACCGACGGCCGCAACCTGCGCCTGTCGGAGTATCGCGGCGACGTCGTCGTGCTCTCATTCTGGGCGAGCTGGTGCGGCCCATGCCGCGAGATGCTGGGACGACTGAACCGTCTCTCGGACGGGGCGCGCGATGCCGCCCCGGTCATTCTCGGCGTGAATGTCGAGGGCGATGCGGGGCGCGCGGCCTCCGTCGCCCAATCGCTCGAACTCGCGTTTCCCACACTGATCGATACGCGCCAGGCCGTGGTCCGTCTCTATGACGTGGATCGGCTGCCGCTGACAGTGCTTCTGGACCGGGACGGTATGGTCCGCGGTGCGTGGTCGGAGCAGGACATCACGGGCGAGGAACTCGCCCATCGGATCGAGGAGTTGCAGCCGTGAGCAGTCGGAGAAGGGGGCGTTCCGCGCGGACGCGATGGGGGGCATGCGCATGCGCGATGCTGGTCTTCGGTGGCGCACTCGCGACCTCGCGCAGCCATGCGGCCGAGTCGGCTCAGGACTCGCGCAAGGTCGACGAGGACGTGCAGGCGCTCAAGAAGCAGCTCCTGGACCTGAATCGCGACCTGTTCAGGCTCGAGGAAGAGATCCTTTATCCGGCCAGTACGCAGGTCGCGGTCTTCCTGTCCGTCGACGTCGGCACGTTCTTCGCGCTCGACTCCGTCACGCTCAAGCTGGACGACAAGGAGGTCGCGAACTACCTGTACACCGAACGCGAGGTGCAGGCGCTGCACCGCGGCGGCGTGCAGAAGCTGTACCTCGGCAACCTCAAGGCCGGGGAGCACGAGATCGTCGCGTTCTTCACCGGCAAGGGCCCCCACGACCGCGACTATCGCCGCGGCGCGACACTGAAGTTCGAAAAGGCCATCGGCGCCAAGTACGTCGAGCTCCGCATCAGCGACCGTGAGGCCTCGCTGCAGCCCGAGTTCGTCGTGCGTCAGTGGGAGTAGGGGCGGTGCGGGCCAGGCCATGAGCACGCGGCTGAGCAGCGGTTGGGCGGTGGTGCTCGCCGTGCTCACGCTCATCATGGGCGCGAGCACGTGCCTGGCCGATGCTGCCGCGCGCGACCTTCCCCCGCCCGGCAGGATCCGCGATCTCGACTACGGCGACGTCCTGTTCCATTTCTTCCAGGACGACTACTTCGGGGCGCTGGTCCGGCTCGAAGTATCGCGCGACCTGCGACGCATCGATCACCACTCCGCCGAGGCCGAACTGCTGTCCGGCGGGCTCTACCTGTCGCTCGGCCTGCACGCCGAGGCATCGAAAATCTTCGATCGCCTGCTCGCCGGCCCGGTGCCTGGCTCGGTCAGCGACCGGGCGCACTTCTATCTCGCGCGCATCGGCTATCAGCGCGGCTACTACGCGGATGCCTGGCGGAGTCTCCAGCGCATACGCGCCCCGCTGCCCGGCGCGCTCGAGTCGGAGCGGCGGCTGCTCGCATCGAACGTCCTCATGGCCCAGGGTCGCTTCAGCGAAGCGGTGGGTGCGCTGCAGGCCGCACCCAACGACGACTGGGCGCCGTACGCCCGGTTCAACCTGGGCGTCGCGCTGGTGCGCTCCGGGGCGTCGGCCGAGGGACGAAGCCTGCTCGAGTCGGTCGGGACCATGCCCGCGCAGACGGACGAAGAACGGTCCCTGCGCGACCGGGCCAATCTTGCGCTTGGATTCGCGCTGTTGCAGGAACGTGCCGGCGAGCCGGCGGTGGCCGCGCTCAACCGCGTGCGGCTGGATGGGCCCTTCAGCAATCGTGCCCTGCTCGGGCTCGGATGGGCCGAGTCGGACGTGACGCGACCGGAGCGCGCGCTCGTGCCCTGGCTCGAACTGCGCGAGCGCCGCCTGCTCGATTCCGCCGTGCAGGAATCATTCCTCGCCGTGCCCTATGCGTACGCGCAGCTCGCGTCCAATGGCCAGGCGGCGGAGCAGTATCGCCTGGCCGTCAAGGCATATGCGGATGAAGCCGTTCGTATCGACGAGTCGATCGCCTCGATCCGCAAGGGCGGGTTCCTGGACGCCATTCTCGACGCGACGCCGGGGGACGAAACCGGCGGCTGGTTCTGGCAGCTGCAGAACGTGCCGGATGCCCCGCACACGCGCTACCTCTACCACCTGCTGGCGTCCCACGAATTCCAGGAAGGACTCAAGAACTTTCGCGACCTGCGCATCATGCAGCGTAACCTCGAGCGCTCGCGCGAGTCCCTCGCGGCATTCGACGACATGGTCGCCGCGCGCGGGCAGGCAGCCGCCGAGCGCGCGCCGCGCAAGGCGCAGCTGCTGGCGGGCATAGACCTCGACGCCCTGGCGCGGCAGCAGTCCGACGCCGCGGCGCGCATCGCCGACATCGAGTCACGCCGCGACGTGGCCGCCCTCGCGGCCGGTGCCGACGCCTCGAGATGGGCCGCGCTCGACCGCGTCGAGATCGCGCTCGCGGCGCTGCCGGCAGGTCCGCAGCGCGATGCCCTTGCCGAGCGGGCAAGGCTGTTGCGCGGCACGCTGCTGTGGCAGCTCGATGCCGACTACAAGGTGCGCCTGCGGGGCGTGCAGCATTCGCTGCGCGAGTCCCAGGTGGCCCTCGACGAGGCCAGGCGGCGGGTCGCCCTGGTACAGCAGGCCGGGGAGACTGCGCCGCGCGATACGGCAACTTTCGCCGCACGGATCGGCAATCTGGCCAGACGCGTGGACGCGCTCGGCCCGCCTGTCGGCACCACGGCGGCGGCGCAGGAACGCGTGCTCGCCAGCATCGCCGTGCGGGAACTCGACGCCCAGAAGCGGCGGCTCGCGAGCTATGCAATGC
>Ga0316600_10000412_pt1 | contig 21408 bp, 20 predicted proteins | sample OWC_soil_day5_CT_FD_207652 | JGI IMG/M metagenome (GOLD analysis project Ga0316600, IMG submission 207652) | Wetland soil microbial communities from Old Woman Creek delta, Ohio, United States - OWC_soil_day5_CT | ecosystem: Environmental > Terrestrial > Soil > Wetlands | place: USA: Ohio... | reverse complement strand
TACTATAGCCTTGTTCATTCAACAACTTATGGACAAACTGCGCATTCTGCTTGGTATTTAAACTTTGATCTTCGATCATTATTTTTTCTGCTGGTATACCAAGACTTAATAACATCCTTTTCGCAATTTGTGCTTCACGCCCTGAATCAGCATACACCTGTCCGCCACTTAAGATAATCGGCACATTGAGTTTTTTCTGCAATCTAGCTGCGGTGAGTAGTCGATTCGCCGCACTGCCACCTAAATTTCCCAGACCATCAACATCCCTTGTATCGGCAGTAGCTCCGCCACCTAACATAATCACTGCATCTCCTACTACTTCACTAGGTGGTTCATAGCGACTTTCGAGTGAGCCTAATAATAGCTCACTGACAACCCCTGTGCTAAGCAAATAAAAAACGGCTGTAATGCCGACCAATGTTTTAGCGAATCTACGCTCCTGCTTTTTCCAAAGTAAAACAGCCATAAACATAAATGCTACAATAAAAATCCCTGGTGGCAAAATAAAACTAGCGCCAAATTTAAGTAGATAAATCATCGTTTTGCCTCATGATTTAAATAATCTGTTAGCGACTCTTGCCAATTACGCATCGGATCGCCTACTGTCATTTTTAACATATAGTTATCCAGTACCGAATATGCAGGTCGTTTTGCTGGACGTGGGAATTCCTCTGAACTAACAGGAATAACCGTAATCTTTTTATTTGCTTGCTTAAATATCTCCACAGCAAAATCATACCAAGAGCACTGCCCCTGACAAGTTGCATGATAGGTTCCATAGGCATTGCTTTCCAGTAATTTAAAAATCGCTTTCGTTACATCAACAGTAGAGGTCGGTGTCCCAATTTGATCCTTAACCACCCGCAAAGTTTGATTACTCTCGGACAGTCTAAGCATTGTCCGCACAAAATTATTCCCATCCCCATACAGCCATGCCGTCCGCACAATAAAATGCCAACCGACAATTTCACGCACCATATTCTCACCGATTAATTTCGTCTTTCCATACACGCCAAGTGGGCTAACCTGATCATATTCTCGATAACTTGCACTCCCACTACCATCAAATACATAATCCGTACTCACATGCACCAATTTTGCCCCAAACTCCAAGCACGCAACTGCCAAATTCTGTGCACCGATGGCATTTACTCGAAAAGCACCATCAAAATCTGCCTCCGCTTGATCTACATTTGTATATGCTGCACAGTTGATCAACGCATCTGGCCTTTCCCGCTTAAAAAAATCAAGAACTGCTTTACCTTCACCGATATCTAGATCATGATGCCCAAGCAAAATTAGCTCATGGCAACCTTGCCCCTGCACTGCCACCTCACGGCCCAATTGCCCATTTGCACCAGTAACTACAATCTTCATACCATAACCTCTTATCCTTTATATTCAAACAGTCGTTCTTTTGGTAAATCTTTTAATAACGGATGTACTTTATCCTTTTCCGACAATAAAACTTCCTCTAGGGGCCATTCAATACCGATGTCTGGATCATTCCATAGAATCCCGCCATCAGCAGATGGATTATAAATATCACTACATTTATAAGTAAAATAAGCGGTATCACTCACCACACAAAAACCATGGGCAAAACCTGGTGGTATCCAAAATTGATTATGCTTTTCACCAGATAACATCACCCCAGCCCACTCGCCAAAGGTCGGCGAACCAGCACGTATATCAACAGCAACATCAAAAACTTCGCCTTGCATTACCGATACGAGTTTACCCTGTGCATTAGGATTTTGAAAATGGAGTCCCCTGAGTACTCCTTTGGTCGAAAAAGACATATTATCCTGCACAAAATCTAAATCAATGCCGACTTCCTTATATTTTTCTTTACTCCAAGTTTCTAGAAAAAAACCTCGTGCATCACCAAACACCTTTGGTTCAATGATAATCAACCCCGGTATTTTTGTTTCCAATATATTCAATACTAGCACTCCCTAAAATAAAGTACGTTAACGCCATTTTCACTTCACTAAATTTACTAAATACTGCCCATAAGCATTCTTCTTCATGGACTCAGCGATTTCTAGCAATTGCGCTTTGCTGATATACCCTTTACTATAGGCAATTTCCTCGGGACAAGCAACCATTAAACCTTGCCGCTCTTGAATGGTCGCTATATAGTTAGAAGCTTGTAATAACGAATCATAAGTCCCCGTATCAAGCCATGCATAACCGCGTCCTAATGTTTCTACCTGTAACTCTTTCTTTTGCAGATAAACACGATTTAAATCCGTAATTTCGAGTTCCCCACGCGGTGACGGTTTGATAGATTTTGCGATTTCTACAACCTGATTATCATAGAAATATAGACCAGTTACGGCATACGATGATTTCGGCTTTTCTGGCTTTTCTTCAATACTAATCGCTTGACCATTTTCATCAAACTCTACCACGCCATAACGTTCTGGATCTCTCACCCAATAAGCAAACACCGTCGCACCAGCCTCACGTTCTACCGCTTGCTGTAATTTTTCGCTAAAACCGTAGCCATAAAAAATATTATCACCTAACACCAAGGCACAACCTTCACCATTGATAAATTCTTCACCAATAATAAACGCCTGTGCCAAGCCATCTGGACTCGGCTGAACTGCATATTGTATCTGAATGCCCCACTGACTGCCATCACCTAAAAGTTGCTCAAACGCTACTTGATCCTCTGGTGTGGTGATAATCAAAATATCACGAATCCCAGCGAGCATAAGCGTAGTCAACGGATAATAAATCATCGGTTTATCATATACAGGAACCAACTGTTTACTTACGGATTTTGTGATCGGATAAAGCCTAGTACCAGATCCACCTGCTAAAATAATGCCTTTTGTTATTGCCATGACTGAATCCCTACTTTCCTACCCCAAGTCGTTCACGCCTGTAGCTGCCATCTGTTACTCGTTTACACCATACGGCATTTGCTAAATACCAATCGACAGTTTTTACAATCCCAGTTTCAAAAGTTTCCGCAGGCACCCAGCTGAGCTCCTCTTTAATCTTACTCGCATCAATCGCATATCTCGCATCGTGCCCAGGACGATCCGTTACAAAGGTAATCTGTTCACGATAAGATTTCCCGTCACTTCTCGGACATTTTTCATCTAAAATATCACACAAAGTATGCACAATACTTAAATTGGTCTTTTCATTATACCCACCAATATTATATTTTTCACCTAATTTGCCTTTTTCTAATACAGTCATGATCGCGTGGCAATGATCCTCTACATATAACCAATCCCGAATGTTTTCACCCGTGCCATAAATCGGAAGAGACTTACCTTCCAAAGCATTTAACAGAACTAAAGGTATCAACTTTTCGGGGAATTGATACGAACCATAGTTATTAGAACAATTTGTCATAATCACAGGCATACCATATGTATGATAATACGCTCTCGCTAAATGATCCGAAGAAGCTTTCGATGCCGAATACGGTGAATTCGGTGCATACGGTGTTTCCTCCGTAAAGTAACCAGTAGCCCCAAGTGTTCCATAAACTTCATCGGTAGATATATGAATAAACCGAAAGCTATTTTTAACTTCCGTTGACAATTGACTCCAATATTTTCTCGTACACTCTAGCATATTAAACGTTCCATCAATATTCGTCCGCACAAACTCCGCCGGCCCATCAATCGAACGATCCACATGCGACTCCGCCGCAAAATGCACTACTGCATCAGGTTGATATTTCGCGAACATCTCAGCCACTAACCCATTGTCGCAGATATCTCCCTGCACAAAAGTATAGCGTTTATCATCAGATATATCAGCTAAAGAATCAAGATTCCCTGCATACGTCAATTTATCTAAGTTAACAACCTGCATATCTAGACACTCTTTTAAAACCAAATGAACAAAGTTACTACCAATAAACCCAGCCCCACCAGTTACTAAAATTGTCTTCATCGTCGATCATACCTCCGCAAATATTGTTACTTAAAACATTCTACAAATTAATGTAAAAATCCTTGTAGCGATATCATAGTCTTTTAGTATCAAGAAAAAAATACATTTCGTATTGGTGAAATGTATTTTTTATTATCTTCCATATTTATTTATCTTATTTTATATTAAATACATCTATTTGCTTTTATACCACTCATAAGTTTTTCTAATGCCAGTCATCAAATCCACTTTTGCCTTCCAACCAAGACTATTTAAATAGCTTACATCATTAATCTTAATTGGTGTACCATCTGGCTTTGTTTTATCAAAGACCAACTCGCCTTCATAGCCAACAACCTTCATAATGCTTTCCGCTAATTCCCGAATCGTTACGCCTACACCCGTTCCGATATTGACAATCTTATCCTGATCGTAAGTATTCATCAAATACACACTAGCCTCTGCCAAATCATCCACGAATAAGAACTCACGAATTGGTGTACCCGTTCCCCAAATCGTTACCGATTTCTCATGATTGATCTTGGCTTCATGGAATTTGCGAATCAATGCAGGAAATACATGGCTAGTCTCTAAATCAAAATTATCATTAATGCCATAAAGATTCGTCGGCATTACCGAAATATACTTTGTGCCATATTGCTTGTTATAGGATTGACACATCTTAATCCCCGTAATCTTTGCCAATGCATAGGCATCATTCGACGGTTCTAACTCACCCGTCAGAAGACTCTCTTCCTTAATTGGTTGCTCTGCCATCTTTGGATAAATACAAGAACTACCAAGGAATAACAACTTCTTCACATTATTCACATAGGACTGATGAATGATATTCGTCGCAATCATCAAATTCTGATAAATAAACTCTGCTGGTGTTGCCGAGTTTGCTCCAATCCCACCAACCTTTGCAGCCGACAAAAATACATACTCAGGCTTCTCCTGCGCAAAAAACTCTGCCACAGCTTCCTGACTAATCAAATCAACCTCTGCATGTGTACGCGTAATAATATTTGTATACCCCTGCTTTTCAAGCTCTCTAACTAAAGCAGAACCCACTAGTCCTCTGTGCCCAGCTACATAAATCTTCGCTTCTTTTTCCATTAAACTATACACCTCTAAAATTTTTATCATGATGCATTACATGCCCCAGTATCTGCATACTATTATAACATAAAACATTTATGAATATGAGCTTATCAAAACAGGCACATCATTACGATATGCCTGTTCTTCCTATTATTTATTCGTTGTACTGATGTACTTCAAATCCATTTTCATCTAAAAGCACATCACGTTTTGCTGTTTCCATATCCTCTTTTACCATCATTGCACAAAGCTCTGCGAGTGTTGTCTGCGGTTTCCAACCAAGTTTTTCTTGTGCTTTCGTTGCATCACCAAGTAAAAGTTCTACCTCTGTAGGACGGAAATAACGTGGATCTACTTCGACTAGTACCTTGCCAGTCGCTTTATTCATACCTTTTTCATTAACGCCTTCACCTTGCCATTCGATTTCGATACCAACTTCTTTAAAAGCTAGTCCTACGAACTCACGTACTTCATGCGTTTCACCAGTTGCAATAACAAAATCTTCTGCATTATCTTGTTGCAATAGAAGCCACATAGCCTCTACATAATCTTTCGCAAAGCCCCAGTCACGTTTTGCACTGAGATTACCAAGATATAGTTTATTTTGTAAGCCAAGCTTAATCCTAGCTACTGCTCTTGTAATCTTACGCGTAACAAAGGTTTCCCCACGTAATGGAGATTCATGATTGAATAAAATACCATTACAAGCATACATACCATATGCTTCACGATAATTTACCGTAATCCAATAACCATATAATTTTGCTACTGCATATGGACTACGCGGATAGAACGGTGTCTTTTCCTTCTGTGGAACTTCCTGCACTAGACCATATAATTCGCTTGTAGATGCTTGATAAAATCTAGTTTTCTTCTCTAAACCTAGGATACGGATTGCTTCTAAGATACGAAGCGTACCAAGTGCATCTGCATTCGCCGTATATTCTGGCGTATCAAAAGAAACCTGTACATGACTCTGTGCAGCAAGGTTATAGATTTCATCTGGCTGTACCTGCTGAATGATACGAATAAGATTCGTAGAATCTGTCATATCCCCATAATGCAAGAAAAAACGTACATCATCTTCATGCTGGTCTTTGTATAAATGATCAATACGATCTGTATTAAACATAGAAGTACGACGTTTAATACCGTGTACTTCATAACCTTTTTCAAGTAAGAATTCGGCAAGATATGCGCCATCTTGTCCTGTAATACCTGTGATTAATGCTTTTTTCATGAATATTCAAACTCCTTATAAAGTTTTAAATAATTTTCCGATTTAAAATTTCTTCATATATTTTAATAATTTTTTCTACCATTTTGTCACTCGTAAAATTTTCTAAATATCTTTTTCTACCATTTTGACCGAATTCATAACATAAATTTCTTTTTTCATAAAGTTCTTTTATTTTTTCTTTCAAAGCTTCTTTATTGCCACGTGGTATCAAAAATCCTGTTTTTCCGTCAATAACAGATTCCGATACACCACCAACATTTGATGCTACAACAGGTAAGCCTTGTCTCATAGCTTCTATTATACTAATCGGAAAACCTTCCCAATTACTAATTAAAAGAAAGATGTCATTTTTAGATAATATATCTTCAATATCAGTTCTTGCACCTAAAAATTTAACACATTGATTTATTTGCAATTTTTCCACTATCTCTTTTGCCAAACTAAAATTAGGTCCATCCCCAACCAAATTGAGTTGTATATTTAATCTCTCTTTTAATAATTCTTCTATAGCATAAATAAGAAAAATTTGATCTTTAGGAGAACTAAATCTAGCAATCATGACTAAGTTAAAAACCAATTGTTGCTCTAATTTTTCATACTGTCTGTCAGGAATTCCATTGTGTATTATGACTAATTTTTCTATATATTCAGGCATTAAGTCTAGTGCAAGTTGTCTATCATAATTGGATACACAAATAATTTTTTTTGTAAACTTTGCCATCATTTTTTCTATATTTTTATAAATAAATCTTTTCTTTGCTGAAACCCCTTCCGTAAAAGCCCAGCCATGTGCAGTAAATACAACTGGTACCCCGCACATCTTGGCAGAAATTCGTCCCAGAAAACCAGCTTTACTAGAGTGACAATGTATAATATCTGGCTTTATTTCTTGTATTAATTCCCTTATATCAAGAATTGCTTTTATGTCATTTTTAAACGATATTTGGCGAACTAAAGTAGGTACAAAATATACATTCGGCGTAAGCAATTCTAATTGCTCTGATAACCAACCTTTTTTACCTATAATAACATAAGGAGTAATATTCTTAGGCAGATTAGAAATTAATCCATATAAATGAACTTGCGCTCCGCCTAAATCAGGTAGAGTAATAATATATAAAATTTTACATATTTTTTTCATAAACTTATTCCTTATACAATAAATCAAATTTAGAAATAAAGTCATTAAATGAATTCATTTCTTCTGCATATTCTCTAATTTTATTCTTATCTAAAAATTTTGATTCATTATTTAAAATTTCTATGCTTCTGTTAACAAATTCTTCATCGCTCTGACAAACCCACTCACTACAATAATTTTCTATAATATTTTTTAAACCGCCTACACCTGTTCCTAATACTGGTGTTCCTAAAAGCATTGCTTCTATTGCAACTAGCCCAAATCCTTCCCATCTTGAAGTCATCATCAAAAGCTTCGTATTTTTCATGTAAATATACGGATTTGATTTAAATCCTAATATTTCAATATTCCTTTGCAAATTAAATTTTAAAATAGCCTCTTGGACCTCATCCATTAATATACCTGTTCCAATTATGCGAACACATATATCGTTTTTTATTTCTTTTATCTCTTTTACAATTTCAATAAATCGCAATGGATCTTTTTGTTCTGCTAATCGCCCCACAAAAAGAATGTCACTATAATATTGCTTATCTTGCTTGTCCTTTAAATAATTTTTACTGATATATTCTATATTAATTGCGTTTTTTATAATTATAGCTTTCTTCTTCATCGCCTTACAAAAAATGAATTCATCAATTACAGAAGCCGATACTGTAATAACTCTATCTATCCTTCGCAATGCTAAATAATATAAAAGTGTAAATAAATTTAAACTTTTAGCCCAAGAATTATTATTATGAATATGTGATATAATTTTTCCTCTAAAAGGCAAAAAAACTGCAATACAACTAGCACGATAATCATGTGCGTGGATTATATCCGGTTTATAATTTTTAATAACACCATACACTTCTAGATAACTTAATTTATTTAATGAAATATAGCTAATTTTCTCTTTTTTGAGGAATTCTTCAATTTCACCTGTCGGTGAAACATACACTAATTTATGTTTTTCTTGCAAAGCTCTTATAATATCTACAGCAATATGTTCTGCACCTGAAAACTTATTGCTAGCTAATAAATGTAAAATTTTCATCAAGCATCCACCTAAACTAAAATAACTTAATATAATTTTCAACCATATTTTTAGACGAAAAGTATAATGCTCGTTCTTTTGCTTTTAATGAGTATTCTTTATATTTTTCTTTATCATAAAAAAGTTTAAGTATAGCATCTGCCAATATTTTTTCATTCTTAGTTAAAATTATATCACCTTTCATAAAATCACTCTCTAAAGCAGGCACCAATATTCCATAGTCAGCAAATTCCATTTCACATATAGACTTATCTAACTCTAGTTTATTTTGCAATATTTCTCTAGGACCAGCCTTACAGTCTGTCGATATAACCGGTTTCCCTAAACTCATCGCTTCTATTAGCACATTGCCAAATCCTTCGTAAATGGAAGAAAAAACAAATATATCAGCTTCTTTAATATATGGATACGGATTTTTCTTAAACCCTACAAACTGTACCCTATCCTCTACCTGTAATTTCTTTGATAATTTTTCCAATTTTTCTTTTTCTATACCATCGCCTAAAATTATTAAATTTAAATCGACTACTTTTTTTAATAAATAAGGCATTATTCTAATCAAGTGCCACTGCCCTTTTTGTTTTTCTAATCTACCAATATTAATTAAACAAGATCCCGTATAAGAATTTTTTTCTTTAATATTTAGTTTTTCTTCACTTAACTTTATCATATTATCTATATCAAAACCATTATAAATAGTCACTATTTTTTTTCTTTCTATTGAATAATTGGTGATTAAATCTTCTTTTATAAATTCAGAAACTGTTATAATTTGATCTGCTTTTTTATAATATTTTTTCATAAGAAAATTATAAAAAAATCCATACAATCCCCATGCTTTATTTTCTATAGATTTTACATTATGTTCTGAAAGTAAAACCTTTTCTTGTCCTCTCGATAATACATTGATAAGATTTGCAGCTACTCCAAAACTTAATACAATATCAAATTTTTCTTTTTTCTTTAACTCTCTTATTTTTTGAATACGTTTAAAAAATATCCAACTTTTATCTAAGTATGAAGTTCCTTCTTCTAAAATCTCAATAACTTTTGCGTTATATCTAAAATTAAAGTCTCTTCCCTTTATTAAAACAATTAAATATTGTTGATACTTATCATTCAAACCCAAAGATAAAGATTCTAAAACTCGAGGCATTCCACCATCATCATAATTAGGAATAATATAAGCTATTTTTTTCATATAGACTCCTTTTACTACTAACAATCATATTTACTCTTAATGAAGTATCTTTTTAATTGTCTTAGATATAAAATACAAATTGTTTTATAATAAATTTTCCAATAACGATGCCCAGTATTTTTAAATTTTAATAAATAATCTTCTTTTGCAGCAATAAATGCACTCTTTAAACCATCAACACCTCCCATCCCGCTAGTTTTTCCGCCTAATCGCATATTAGATAAAACTTCTTCACAGTAATCAAACTTTTTATTATTCACATATGCCCTATAAACAAAATCATAATCAGCCGACAATTTATAAGAAATATCAAAAAGACCAATCTCTTTATATACATCTCTTTTTACAAATGTTGCTGGATGGTTCACAGGCATTGATTTATAAATATTGGCACATATCTCTTTGTTTTTACAAATTCGTATAAACTTTTTATCATAGGTAACTAATTTCATTTTTCCAGCCAAAATGTCAGTTTCACTATTTCCAAAAAAATCTCTTACTATTTCTAATGCATTATTTTCATACCAATCATCACTATTTAAAATTCCTATAATATCACCTGATGATAATTGAATTCCCTTATTCATTGCATCATATAAGCCTTTATCAGGTTCACTAATAACTCTTAATCTATCTCTAAATTTTGATTGATAATTTTTTATAATCTCCAAAGTTTTATCTGTCGACTTTCCATCGATAATAATATACTCATAATCTTGAAGCGATTGCTGATACATAGATTCTAAAGTATCAATAATCGTTTTTTCACTATTAAAACAAACTGTTATTATTGTAATTTTGCTCATTGATTTATTCCTTACATTTATATTTAGGCTAGTAAATATAACCTACAATCATATGTTATGATTGTTATCCATTTGTCCTGCAGTATCAGACTCGTTACTTTTATAATTAGCCCTATCTAGACATACGATATAGCTAATAAAATACAAAATCCCCAAAAACACCAAATTTAAAAATAAACTTCCCAACAAACTATGAATGGTAAAAATAGAAGTTGCTATACCTATTTGAATACAAAAAAATATTTGCCTAAAATATAAATTTTGTAAATTAAAGTATAAAATACACTTATTGCGAATAAATGAAATAAAATATCCTAAAGTAAAAGAATATATCAAACTTCCTATAAAGCCTAGATATGCCAGACTAAATAAGTTATATATATTATTAGGCCCACCCGCATATACACTTCCATACACATACCAGTATAGTTTATCAGAAAAACTCTCCATAGCATAATTACTCTCATATGAAATAATCCTAAAGTTCAAAAAAACATCTCTAAATATTTGTATGATAAAATCAGCTATATCATAGTCCTGATAATAATGTAGCATATTTTCATAACCAGCTCCATAAAAATACACATACATATCACTTCTATTCGCAAATGCAACTAAAATATTGGTTAATGTACGCTCCAAATTAAAACCACTTATCACAAAAACGATAATCAGAAAACCTACCAAGGCCATGACTAAATATTTCACTGCATTGCGTGTTATTTTTCTCGTTGTAAAGTAATAAAAATATACAGAAAACGCCGTTATCATAAACAAAATTCCACTTTTCGAACCTGAAACAAGCATATTACTTGAAAGAAATAATAATAACACCTTGTCAAAAAGTTTTTCTTTTTTATGTGTAAATTTTTCAGCCAAAAAAAATATTAAAGCTATTGATCCCATATCTGAAATTTTTTTTATAACTCCCTCTTCTGCATAAAAACCAATTCTACTAACGCCTGAAAAAAGAGGAACTCCATATTTCATTATTAAATATGTTGTTGTAAAAAAATATACGAAGCCAATAAAATAATACATTAATTTCCATTGAATATTAAATTTCACATCAATATTTTTTCTATATTTTGGAGATCCATTTATACTTAATCCAATAAGAAAAACACTAAAAGTAGCTAAAAAATGGTACAGCGAAATGTTTTCAATTAAATTATTATAGTACATAAATAACACTGTAGCTAAATGAATACTAAAAAAAAAGAATGGAACCAAGAATGGATCTATAATAAAAAACAATTGTTTTTTTAAAACATAAAAAACTGTTATAAAACTAAAAATCCATATTAATATATATATTCCTATATTTTCATTTACTATTTGTAAATATGAAAAAAAATCCATTAATGATTCCTCACTTTTTATGTTGCTCTTCTAAAAATTTCGATAAACTTCTTAAATTTAATATATAAAAAAATTCAATTCTCTAAATCAAATTTCACCAAATATTAAACAATCAATATCAAGTAAATTTTTAGAGACAAATTTTTCTTAGCATGGTTTGTGTTTGCCATATCCTAAGCTTCGATTTCTCATTCGTTTAAACTTCTGTCCAAGCCATTTTAATCTACTCAGTCAATTCTTCAATAGCTTTTGATAGACTTTACTTAAATCCAAGTAATGCTCTTGAGTTGTAGTCGTCCGCGTTATATTTTTTTTAAAAAAATTAATTTTTTCAAAATTTAATTTATCAAAAAAATTAATTACACTCATGATCTCTGCATCATTATATGGATTAAATAAAAAACCATTTTTTTCATCCACAAAATCCGGAATTCCACCCATACGAGTAGTAACAACAGGAATATGATTATTTAAAAGTTCCATCACAACTTGTGGTCCAGCATCTTCACATACCGGAAGCACTAAGCCGATATCTACTTTTCGTAAAATTTCTTTCATTTCACTTTGTTTATACTTTCCATGCATAATTACTCCACTTGCCTGCGCTACTTTTTCATACTCTTTTTGACTTTTCCCATAAAAATGCATCACATATTTATTCTTATCAATCGTTTTAGCTATTTTTATGAAAATTTCTGCACCTTTCATATATGACAATTCTCCGACCATTGCAATATGTATCTTAGAATCGATATTTAATGGCGATAATACATAGTTTTCTGTATATTGATCTGCATGTATATTCCCAATATACAGTATTTCATACTTATTAACAATGCTTGAATTCTCATATATTTCCTTTGTTCTTCTTGATACAGGTAGCAATAAAGCAGCATTTTCCAATAAGCATTTCATTTTTTCAAACCTTGCTATCGTAACTTTTTGATACATATACGGCAATTTAGTTTTTAAATTCACATGCAAAAACCTTCTAAAAAAGCCACATGTTTTTCGTAACAACCAATTTTTCTCAACCATTTGTTCTAAATAGCCAATACACGCACAACATTTTTCTTCTGAGTAACAAGTACAAAGTTTCCGTTTTGGGGTTATCATAACCGCACCTCGTGGGCACAAATAGAAATAATCATGTAAACTTACAATATAACAATAAGACTTTACTACCTTAAAAAAATCCCAATCTAAGTTAAATACTGCATGTAAATGAATTATATCAAAACTTTGTTGTTTTAAAAATTTTTCAATCTGTTTTAAACCATTTTTATCTTCCATTTTTCCAATTGTAAATGAACATATTTTATCTGTTTTATATTCATAATAATTAAAAGGATACTTTATTGAATCTTTTTCTCCTAGTATCCATACTTCATCACCATTTTTATGTTGAGTTTCCGCTAACATTCTTACATAATTTGATACACCACCTGGATAAGATAACTTTAATCCAGCTATAACATGCAATATTTTCATAGAATTTAATAATCTCCTAAAAAAAATTATTATTTATTATCATAATATCCTCTACACTTTTATACCCTCTAAGTATTGATTCTATCAGCAATGCTTTTAAATATTATTCAAAACGTTCTATAGCCGTCTTAATAACAGCTTCCATATTATAATATTTATATTCTGCTAAACGTCCAACTAACTTAATTTTATCAAATTCATCAATCTGATTTTTATATTTATAATACAATTCCATATTCTTTTTATTTAAAACAGGATAGTACGGTTCTCCAAATATTATATCATCGATTTTAAATTCTCCAGGGAATTCAGTTATAGTAGTAGTTACATCCATAATTTTCTGTTGCATTAATCTTTTCATTTCCGTTCTACGTGTAGCCGGACGTTTATCTGGCCAATTTAAAACAGCTGTACTTTGGATATAATTTTTATTCTGTTGCTCTATTACAAAATTAAGGGAGCGATATGGTAATACTCCAAATTTATATTCTAACAATTCATCTATAGGCCCAGTATATACTAAATTTCCATTAAAACTTTCTTCATTACAAAATATTTTTTTATTAGCAAAATCTATTTTTAATATATTATTAGCCAATGTATTTAGCTTTAAATCAATATTAGGATGATCCAACATTTTCTTAAACAATTCGGTATATCCATTTTTAGGCATCACTTGGTAATTATGTGTAAAATGCCTATCATCATAAGATATTCTAACTGGAATTCTTGCCGTAACCGATGAATCAATATCCTCTGGAGATTTGTCCCACATTTTCACTGTATAATCTACAAAGATTTTCTTATAAATATATTCAGCTAAAGACGCTATTTTTTTATTCGGGTTCTTAAGCATTTCTAGTATTGGTACTTGCTTTTCAAATCCGTACTCCTCAATTAGAATATTTTTCAATTCTTCATATTCACTGTTATCAAATAATGTTTTTAATGAATTCAAATTAAATGGTAATGGCACTTCTTTTCCATCAATTTCTGCATTGACTCTATGTTCATATGGCATCCACTCTGTAAATTCAGAAAGGAAATCAAAAACTTTTTTTTCATTCATCACTGCAATATGAGGACCATATTTATGCACATAAATTCCATGTTCATCTTTATAATCATACATATTTCCTGCTATTGTATTTCTTTTGTCAATAATAAGTACTTTTTTATTCAACTTTTCTGCATATATCCTTGCGCTAACAGCACCCGCATATCCGCAACCAACAACGATAACATCATACTTCATTTAAATTGCCTCACCTTCTAGGATAATCTTTCTAAACAGTCTATTATAGGCTATCTCACATACATATGATTTTTTTAATACCTACCTGAACAAAAGCCCTGTCTCCATGCTCAACTGTAAAAAATATCATGTACAAGAATGCACTACAACTTCGAAAAAAATGTGCAAAAGACCTTGTGTAGGGTTAATGCCAAAAATCATAATACTATCTTTAATTAGTCTCATTTCAAACTTCACAGGAGCTTTGGCTTTTTCATGTACAATAAATAAAACAAACAGTTCCTTAATAGCTCAGTGTTTACCAAAAGTTATAATTTATTCAGTACACATTATTAAAAAGTCCACCCTTAATAAAGAAATAATCAACTTTATTCCTTAAATAATTTTACTTTCAAAAACGCATCTATAAAACTCTTAGGAGTTGCATTATAAATATTCGCTCCCATTATCTTTGAATATTCTTGAATTTTATGATACTCTCTAAATCCTAAAAAATAAAGCCAAAATAGATTAGGCATTTTTTGATATTCCTTACCATAGTCCCCATTTTCAGAACCATACAATACTCTTTTTACCGACTCGCCTTGTTTATCATAATAATGTTCATCTTCAAGATATAAGATATTCTCATCACTTACCTCTAAATTTTTAAACCATGTATGTTCGGCCCCAAACAGATAAATTTCTTTATATTTTAGATTTATTGCAAGATAAAGTGCCATGATTAATATATTTACCGCAGACGGTCCTGCTAAACACTTTTTCCAACAAAAGTATTTTAACTTATGGATACCTTCAAATTCAATATTATTTAAATAAACAATATTTATATTTTTATTACTTTTCAACCTTTTGGTAATATCCTCATTTGTTTTTGATTGATATGGCAAAAACAAATTCATTTCCCATTCTGTATTACTTACCAGTGCCTCAATTTGCGTCTCTTGAATCATAGCATACTCTTCTGATAATTTTTCTTTAGGTACCACACACCCTACTGGATCCCAAAGCATATAATGTTTAGGTTTAATCATTTTATAATACTGCGTTTTCGCCATACTATTTACACCTAAAACATCTTGATTTAAAAAGAATTCAAGATGTTTTTCTAATTGATTCTTCATAGATGGTCCATTTCCCAAAATCAATATTTTCTTATTTTGATTCAAAGGTAATTTAACAGATTTGCTATGCCTTATTATCCGAAGTAAACTAATAATAGTCTTTAGCATACATACTATATATTTAACAATTTTTTTAATTAATCTTACCATTTTATTTACTACTTCCTTACTAACAATATAGCTATTTATTTAATTTTTCTTGTATTAACACAATCATTTCACCAACATTTTTCAATGCCTGTAATTCTCCAAAAGCAAATTTAATAGAAAAATGCTTTTCAATTGCAACAACTAAACGAATCTGCGACAAAGAATCCCAATCCTCAATATCTTCTGCATTTGTTTCATTTGTAATAACCAAATCTTCCTCATCAAATATATCTCTAAAAATTTCCTGTACCTGTTCTAAAATATTCATTTTCACATTACTCCTTTATATTAAAATGCTTCTCCACCCGTTATAGGAATGTTTGCTCCTGTTATAAAAGGAGCCTGTTCAGAAAATAAAAATTGTATCATTGGCACCACATCTTTCACTTTTGCATTGCGCTTCATTGGGTTATTTTGAGCTGATTGCTCAACTACCTGCTCATAAATATTAGCTAAAAATTTTGTTTCCATCATTGAAGGTGATAATGCATTTATTTGTATGTACTTGGATGCATATTCTACCGCTAAAGCCTTCATCATTCCTAGTAACGCATACTTTGCAATAATATAAGCAGATAAATATTTAGGCGGTACATTTAATGTACACGATGATAATAACATTACAATTTTCCCAGACTTTTTCTTTGCCATTTTAAGCATAAAGCTCTGTAATATTTGAAAAACAGAACGCACCTGCACATTTATATTATTCTGCACATCATTCCAGTTATATTCTGTAAAACGTTTATTTTCAACAGGTACAGCTGGTATATGTAATATATGTGTTGGCACTTTTCCAAAAGCATTGACTTTTGTAATAAAATCAATTGTACTTTCTTCAGACAAAAAATCCGCCTGTAAAATTTCCATTACACAGTTCACATTTTGCTGTATCATCTGCAGTTTTTTAGCTGAACTATAATATTGTGCAACAATAAAATCATCTTTATCCCATTGTCCATTTTGCAAAAATTCCAGTCCCAAATCAGAAGATGCCCCCAAGATTAAATAAACGTTTCCCATATCACAGTACTCCTAACTCAATATTTGCCTTTGATACCTTTTCTCCCTTTTGGTTTCGAATCGAGGCTTTAATAACAATTTGCCGTACACTATCATTCTTTTGAACAATTTTCCCCGTCACTGTCAGACTATCACCTATAAATACAGGTCGCAAAAAATCACTATGGACAGATTGCAACAAACAATTTTTCCCTGGCAAATAAACCCCCGCCAAACATGAATAAAGAGATGCAACCAGCATCCCATATACAACTCTGCCGGCAAAACCTTTCTGTAATGCAAATTTCTCGTCACAATGCAATGGATTATTATCCCCTGATATTTGCAAAAATCCACACATCATAGTTTCATCAACTGTGCGTTCAAAGCTTTCTGTGAATCCAATTTCAAGATCGTCGTAACGCCAACTTCTCATTTCTATATTTCCTTTACTCGAATAAAATGATTTTGTTTTTGATAGTCCTTATCTAAATCCAATGTCCAAATCGTATTCTCTTCATTCTGTTCAGCAAGTACAAAACAAAACTCATTGTACAGTTCTCTAACCATTTTGTTCTTTTCTGTCTTATAATAATAACCAACCAATTTTGTTATCCCTAATGAAAAAGCTTTTTCAATAAGTACATTAAGCATAGCCTGCTCCATACCACGCTTCAAAACTCGGCAGCTCATCAGCCATAAATTGATATGTAACGCTTTCCCCTTTATCTCCCCAATTACGACTGAGACCAACCCATTATCACCAAATTTATCTTTGAGCCTGCCATAGAGCGTAATATACCTATCATCCATAGTCATTCGCTCGATATCAGCCAAAGTATACCGTCGAGTCGTCAGATTAAATTGATTGGATTTATTTGTAAGTTGAGCTATACGATCAAAGTACACATCTTTAAATTCCTCAATTTCAGCTTCCATATTCAATGATTGCAAAAAGTCGTCGTAAGATGCAACATTTTGCTGCAATTCCACTCTCTTTTTATTCTCCATATAAGCTTCATTCCGTTTCAAATCATCCTTTGAAATCGTCACAGCTTCAAAATATCCATTTCCTTCAATTGCTCGTATATAAGAAAATACATCTGTCACATCTACTTCTGGTACTGCAACTTCCGGTAAAATATCTCTGATAAGCTGCCGCTCAGCAGGGTTATCATCAATAAAAACAAGACTATCTAATCCAATGTTAATTTCCTTTGCAATCTCTTGGATATTTAAATTTTTAGGTTGCCAATTTGCCTTAAAGCACACAAAATCATCAAGTTTCAAGACACTATCTGGATGTTTAAATCCTGATTTTGCAATATCTATTTCATTTTTTGAGCATACAGCAAGAAGGACTCCCCTCTTTTTTAGATTCAAAACATATAGCTGAAACTCAGTGTATGCTTCCGCCTGTGGGGTCTCATAACCAAGCTGCAAATTCTCCACACCGTCATCGCCAATAACCCCCCCCCACAAAGTGTTATCTAAATCTAGCACAAGACATTTCTTGCTTTTACCTAAAACACTTTTAATGATTTTCGCCATATTTTTTGCAACTACGGGAACAACATCATAATTAACAGCAAACTTATATGCATGATATTGAAACCGGTTATGCCATTTTTCAAGACCAATCTGCGCCGCAAGATAATGAATGTCATGTACATAAAAATTTTGATGCTCACGTGCATAAGTGGCAAACTTCTCGTTAAGTGCTTCAATAAACCTCTGTATTCCTTGCAATAAAATATTGTCTAAATTTCCCAAAGGTAAGCAATATGGCAACTCCATATTGTTTTGAATAACTATTGCATGATATTTTTCACTAAGATTTGTCCAAATCATCTCATAACGTTCATATTCAGTCTGCAATTTTTGTTGCACAACCATACTATCATCTTCAAGTTCAGGCTTATACAAGAGATTCACCATGCTTGTAAATACAAAAACAAACTCTGGTTGAAACGCATCCAATGCATTATTGGTAAAGACGCTGTCTTCATAGTATTTATTGTATTCTGATACATAAAACTCTGGCTGAATACCTGCATGAAGTAAAAATATTTCTAATAAATTTTTAACATCAGCCATCGTAGAACCACCTAATAGTGCTATTCTCTTCTTGATGTAATTAACATTACTTTTTAATAAACCTCTCTTGATTGAACGTTGTTTTCGTAAAAGCATTTCACTATCAAATGGATATGCCAATATTTCATTTAAACTTCGTTCCATAGCAACCTCCATTAATTATCCTATATGTACAATATTTTTTGACTGATTAAATTGAATATCTTTTTCTATTTCACAATACACATTTGCAAAGTTTAAAATGAAAACCTTACTATATTCTACCTGAACTTCTTTCATTAAATTTTTTTCAAGCAACAGTTTCTCTAATCCACTAAAATCAACATTTCCATTAATGTTCAAATCTCGAACATACATTGAATATGTTCGCTCTGTCTTCTGTTTATTTTCATCAACATATTCACTTATAAAATCCTTCAAAAATCTATAGGGGACTTTATTAACTTCTTCTACATAATGTACAAATGTAAAAGAATGTGTCAAATCTACATCTATCATAATCATTTTAGCATGATCTTTTTTATACAGATAATCAAATGGCGTATTTCCTGCAAAGGAATTTTTATCGTTCATTTCATATAAAAATTGTGCATCTTTCCCCCAAACGGCAAAGGAATAAATAGCATGCTTTGTTCTAATAAAATCATTTCTTTCCAATGCTATTTGACTTAAAGAACCCGTCAATGATTTTGTCTTATGATAATCAAAGGTGACACCATGGCAAAAATTCCAATTATAGGTAGGAAATAATAACGTTCCTTCTTTACCAACGTTTTCTTGCAATAAATTTATTAACTTTTGAAAATTGAAATTTTCACCAGACTGTAGTGCCCCCCAACAAAGTCGCTGTATATCTGATGCTATTAATAAAGTATCACCTTTATTAATAGGTAAAGCATCCACGATCATTTGCGGCGTTACATATTTCTCCATTATTAAATCACCCTATTCAAGTAAATTTTACCAAATTGTTTACCAATAATTTTTTTACTACCGGTAACAATTCTTTCACTGAAACCCCAATAATATTACTAATATCAAATAAATCATTGGTTCCATCTGCATAAGCAATAAAATCAGTCGTTACTTTAATTTCATCATAAGTACCTTTTTGACTAATTGTAGGATACAATCCCCTTTTCCCTAGTTGAGGTTCACAAAGACAATTTACTTTATATATATAATTATGCTCTAGTCCCATAATACACTCTTGGTAAACTTCATATGCACCCTGTAATCCCTCTGGCGAAATCAAACTCATATCATCTTTCGATGTATGATATTCAGGATACTCACTATATTTAGAACGACAAATTGCACATACAGGCAATTCAACCCCAGGTGCATTATATTGACGCTCATCTGAGCCACGTTGCAAAAAAGTATAGGATTTGTACTGAGGATAATAAAATTTCAATATGTTTTTTGCAATTTTATCTGCCAAAGTATTTCCATACCTTGATTCTACATAAGAAAAGGTACGCTTATCACCTACACAGGACACATTAAATCCGGCAACTACATTTTGCTTTAATTGTTCTAAATTACAACTTAAATATGTAATTGAACCAATTGTTTCTGGAATAAAAATAATGCGATAAGTATAACGACGTTTTTCTAATTTAGCTAACCATTTAGCTAAATGAACTGCAACAGCTGGACCAGATAATTCATTATTTGCCATTGAAGGATGACATACATAGGTAGATAAAAAAACTTCTTCTGTAGTTTCTCCTGGAATTATAATTTCTCCATAAGTCAAGCTACCATCTTTTAGTTCACTATCTATTACAATATGATACGTGTCTTCTTTTAACGTATTTTTTTGATTTTGTGACATACAAAAGCCATAACGTTCTTTATAATAGGATGTTACATACGGAATCGCATCTGGTTGATTTGTTTGTGTATATACGATTTTCTTTAACTCATCTAATGAAACAATCTTATTGACAGGCAATGAATACCCCATCACATGAAGATTACTCTGTTTGAAATCAACAATCTTTTCTCCAACAGAATTTTCAATATACGCATCACGAATATTCCATTCCTTTGGCACTTTCCAATCAAATACTTGTGTACCTGTCGGTACTTCATAAATTTTTATATCATCATATATAGTTTTCAAAATTTCTAATGTATCACGAACACCATTGCCTGTGATACTACGACAAATTGGAAACATTTTTTCAGCTAATTGGTACATTGATTGTCCTATATTGTTATTCACCTATATCACTACTTCCAATATAATACTCTACTCTATACTCGCCCAATTTAAAAGCGAATCTATTGCCAGCTTACTTTTAGCCCTCTTACCAATAATATTTTCCACTTCATTTGGCGATATACCATTCCCAGGTCTTTTAAAAGTCAACATATCACGTGTAATTTTTATTCCTTCCGGAATTTCTATAGCAGCAACAATAGATCTTCGTGCATTCTCACGTGCTTTGACTTCACTATCCAAGCACTTTATCTCTG
>Ga0316600_10000411_pt1 | contig 21417 bp, 19 predicted proteins | sample OWC_soil_day5_CT_FD_207652 | JGI IMG/M metagenome (GOLD analysis project Ga0316600, IMG submission 207652) | Wetland soil microbial communities from Old Woman Creek delta, Ohio, United States - OWC_soil_day5_CT | ecosystem: Environmental > Terrestrial > Soil > Wetlands | place: USA: Ohio... | reverse complement strand
TTTGATTAATATTTAAAATATTAACGTTATTTTCCGCTAAAATATTACTTACCATTGCAATAATACCAACGCGATCTTTCCCGACAATTGTAACTACTATTTTCATATTACATTCTCTCCTTGTTTTCTTGAATATTTACTAATTAATATAAAATAAACTCTTTATGTAAAACACAAAAATATTATATTTATATTAATTATACGCATATTTGAAAAAAAGCCAAGTTTTTTTTATAAATACACACTTTTACAAGTAATTTATCAATTCTTGTTGCAAAATTACTTAATGTAGTTAATTTATCGTTGAATATTAAATCAATATAAATCACATAATGAAGAATACTATATTTATTTTCTTAGAATTATTTACCTTTTACAAAGATATTTTTAAACGCTAGGCCATTCTTTATAAAATTATCTATTTCATATTTTTTTATTCATATTTTAAGGTATTTTGTATACATACATATTTTTTGTAATTTTTTTATTTTAAAAAGTGTATTTTTTAAATTTTCAAAGCAGGAATATTAAAAATACCATGGAATACATTACAAATATTCTATTTAACACAAGAGTAGAATACATATAAATAAACTTCGTATATTATTTAGGAGGCGTACAAAACAATGAGTGTATTAGGGTATTTTGATGGAAAATTCATCGATGTAGAAAATGACAAAATAATTGGTATGGAAGATCGCGGACATCAATTTGGTGATGGTATTTACGAAGCAACTAGATTTTACAACGGTAAATGTTTCCAATTAAAACGTCATTTAGATAGATGTATGAGCTCACTAAAAAAAGTTAGAATGACAGTTCCTTACACAGAAGAGGACTTAGCTAAGCTCCATGAACAATTAATTGAAAAAAGTGGCTTTAAGAATGGTGTTGTTTACTTCCAATTCACACGTGGTACAGCTCCTCGAGACCATCATTTTCCAAATGTAAAGCCACATTTATCTATGTCTATCCGTAGTTCTGAAGTAAATGAAGAGCAACAAGCTAAAGGTGTAAAATGTTTCTTAACTGAAGATATTCGTTGGCATCATTGCGATATCAAATCACTTAATTTATTAGGTAATGTACTTGCAAAACAAGCAGCAGATGATGCTGGTTGTTATGAAGCAGTTTTATATCGTCCAGATACCAGAGAAGTAACAGAATGTGGCAGCAGTAACTTTTTTATTATCAAAGACGGGGTTCTTTGGTCGCATCCAACAAATAACTTAATTTTAAAAGGCATCACACTTTCTGTATTATTAGAAGATATTGCACCTGTTATTGGTGTTAAAGTAATGGAAAAAGAATTCACTCCTGAATTTGCCCTTACTGCTGATGAAGCTTTCATTACGAGTACAAGCTTAGAAGTAACTCCTTGTATTGAATTGGACGGCAAAGTAATTGGTAATGGAAAAATAGGTGAAATTACTTTAAAATTACAAAAAGCATACAAAGAAGCTGTTAAAAAAGAATGTTTCTAATTGGCTAATTTAGAGAACTTGCATTAAATTCAAAATAGATTTACAATATACGTATCGTAAAAATCATTTTAGGCTCTAACTTTTTATAGGTTAGAGCCTAAAATGGTTTTATATTTAAGTGAAATTTTTAAATGAGGAGTTTTATATTGATAACAGAAGAAATTATTAACAGAATCAATGAATTAGCAAAAAAGAAAAAAACAGTCGGTTTAACAGATGAAGAATTAACTGAGCAGACAAAACTTCGTCGTATTTATATTGACAATATTAAGATTCAACTGAAAAATAATCTTGAAAATATTGAATTTGTTGATAATAAGCCAACAAATCCAATCCATTAATCTGTCATGATAAAAAATAGTGTACGCCATAGTTGGTATGCAGTGACCTTACTAACTACTGGACATTTTTTTAGCGATTTTTACGCTAATTTTTTACCTGCTCTGCTTCCTATTGTCATGCCAAAACTAGGCCTATCGCTTACCATGAGTGGATTACTGGTCATGATACTATCTTTTACTTCTAATGTCTTACAACCCTTCTTTGGCTATATTATGGATAAAAAAAGTCTAAACTGGCTATTATTGCTTACGATTCCTGGGGGTGCAATTTTTATTTGTTTAACTGGCTTGGCTGACACTAAGACTATGTTATTTGCTTTAGTTACACTAAGCGGTCTCGCCGTATCTATTTTTCACCCGCTAGGTACTAGTCTTATTAGCAAAGTAACAAATACAAGTAAACTAGGCCTATCTATTTCTATCTTTGTGGCTGGCGGTAATTTAGGCTTTGCCTTCGCTCCAGTGATCATTGTCTACTTTACTGAAAACTATGGGTTATCGGCATTACCACTTTTAATCATACCTAGTTTAGTCTTATCAGTTGCCCTTTATCAATCTGGTCTAAGCAAACCAAGCCCACGATTAGTAACTACAAAAAAAAGCTTGTCAAATTTAACAAAGTTTTCAGAACAAATTGATTTAATTAAATTAAATATTGCAATGGGCCTACGCGCTTGGACGCATGTTTCTGTGACTACATTTTTACCTGTATTACTAGTATCGCAAGGTCACAGTGCTACATTTGCTGGCATCATGCTTACCATTTTCTTGATTGGCGCTGCCCTCGGCGGGTTATATGGCGGTTACATTAGCGATAGATTGGGTTGTAAAAAGGTAATCATCGCTTCACTTGCACTAGGCATCCTACCTACATACTTATTTTTATCAAGTTTAGAAATCAATTGGTGGACTTGGATTGTATTATTCCTTTGTGGCGCAGGATTACAAGGTTCTGCACCAAGTTCCCTCGTATGGGCACAAAGATTATTGCCAAACAACGCTGGTATGGCTTCTGGCATGATGCTAGGTCTTTCCTTCGGTCTCGGCGGTATTGGTGCAGCAATCACAGGTGCATTGGCTGATTCTATCACGCTAGCTACCTCTTTGCTTTTGACCACTATTCCCCTTGCATTGGCTGCACTCATTACCATAACAATTCCAGAAAGACCTATACGTTAAAATAATCACTATAAAAATAACGATACTTATCAATAAGCAAAACTTAGATAAGTATCGTTATTTTTTATTTACATAAAAGTCACTACTTCGATTGACTTTGCATACTCTGTAATAAAAGATTTTCTAATGAAAGGAGTGCTGTATTTGCTAATAATGATTTATAGTTTTCTAATTATCAATATCATATTAGGTTTAACACTTTGCTTTTCCAGCATTTATTGCTTAAAACAAAATAAAAGATTTTTTTATTGGCTTCATATCATAGTATTATCAGTAAGTGTTTTTGAGTTGCTACTCAGTGCTCTATTGATTGCTAGTGAGCACTACCAACAATTTTTGTTTACAATTTCGACACAACTTCTTTGGAGTTGTGCATTATTATACACATTTTTTCATTATACACAATTAAAGAAAAAAAATGATTCTTTGCAACAAGAATTAGAAAAACATTTGCATTTATATGAAGAAATAAAATCTATGGCATTATCCGATGGTCTAACCAACATCGCAAACCGTCGTAGTTTCGATATGTTTTTAAAGACAGAACTTAAACGTGCCGCTACACTAAAGCATCCTGTCAGCTTAATTATTTTAGACATTGATAAATTTAAAATATTTAATGACACCTTTGGGCATATTATTGGCGATAAGTTGTTGGCCCAAATCGGTCAAATACTTCGACAAAATGTTAGGCAAATGGACTTACCAGCACGTTATGGTGGCGAAGAATTTAGTATTATTTTACCAACAACCACATTAGATGAAGCAACTGTGCTTGCCGAAAAACTTCGTAAGATCATTGAACAAACTCATTTCCCCGATACCGCAGGTCACTTGACTGCAAAAATTACTGCAAGTTTTGGTATCGCAACCTATAACCCTAACATACTCCTCTCACCGCCTGATTCGGAAAAAATCATTTCTATTGCTGATAAGGCATTATACAGAGCTAAACACAATGGTAGAAATTGTATTATTGGTGCAAATATCTTTCAATAATATTTAGTATGAAAATTCCCACTATTTATGCTGCTTATTATCAAGAAATTCAATAATAAGCGGCCTAAAATTATGTTAAAAAAATCACATTTTTTCATTGACAATCCATATCCAAATATCTATACTGGATATGTGATATGAATTTAATAATAATTTAAATTTATAATCATAGACTCACAATATACTATATTAAAGCCCATTCATTAAGTGGGCTTAATTTTTAAAGTGTATCATATTAGGAGGCGTTTATTTTATGGCTAAAAAATCTGTAAAAATCACTGAAACCGTACTTCGCGATGGTCAACAATCTTTAACTGCAACTCGCATGCGTTTTGAAGATATGTTACCACAATTAGAAGCACTTGACAAAGCTGGGTTCCATGCAATTGAAGCTTGGGGCGGCGCTACTTTTGATAGCTGCTTACGTTTCTTAGGTGAAGATCCATGGGAACGTTTAGATACTCTAAAAAAACACTTAAAAACTCCAATTTCCATGTTATTAAGAGGTCAAAACATCTTAGGTTATAATCATTATGCTGATGATGTTGTAGACCAATTTGTAAAAAAAGCTGTAGAACATGGTGTTAGTATCATTCGTGTATTCGATGCACTAAATGATGTACGTAACATAAAAGTCGCAATCGAAGCTGGGATAAAATATAAAGCACATGTACAAGGTACTCTTGTTTATACAATCAGCCCTTATCATACAAATCAAACCTTTGTAGACCTTGCAAAAGAATTAGAAAAAATGGGTGTTCACTCCATTTGTATTAAAGATATGTCTGGCTTATTAAAACCTTATGTAGCAGAAGATCTTGTAAAATCATTGAAAGCTGCTGTAAAATTACCAATCGAATTACATACACACTATACAAGTGGTTTTGGTTCGATGACATACCTGAAAGCAATCGAAGCTGGCGTAGATATCATTGACTGTGCATTATCACCATTCTCACTTGGTACATCTCAACCTTGTACTGAAACAATGATCGCAGCTTTAGAAGGCACTGAATACGATACAGGTATTGACCGTAAAGCATTAACTCCTATCGCACAACATTTCTTAGGTGTTAAAAATAAAGTAATTGGTGAATTTAAACTTAAAAACCATTTTGACGTTGACCCTAACGTACTTGACTTCCAAATTCCAGGCGGTATGCTTTCAAACCTTTACAACCAATTAAAAGAACAAGGTATGGAAGACAAATATCAAGATTTGCTTGAAGAAATGCCTCGTGTTCGTGCTGACCTTGGTTACCCTCCACTTGTTACTCCATCTAGCCAAATCGTTGGTTCTATGGCAACATTTAATGTAATGATGGGTAAACGCTATGCAATTGTACCTCGCGAAGTAAAAGATTTAGCGCGTGGTAAATATGGCAAAACTCCAATGCCTGTTGCTGAAGAAGTTCGTGAATTAATCATTGGTGACGAAAAAATCATTGACTACCGTCCAGCAGATGATATCGAGCCACAAATGGACAAACTTAAGGCTGAATTAGCTGAAAAAGGTTATCCAAATGCTTCTGTTGAAGATGTTCTTTCTTATGCATTATTCCCAGAAGTTGCATTAGAATTTTTCAAAAAACATCGTTAATCTTTAAATTAAATACATCAAGGCATGTACTAATTGTACGTGCCTTTTTTGCACCCCTTCTAAATCAAAAAAATGACCGCAATAAAATTCATTTTTACATGAACTTTACTGCGGTCATTATCATTATTTCACATATTCAGCCCTAAATACTTCTTCCGCGGGTCCGGATAAATACACATGATTATCCTCGCTCCATTCTACAAATAGATCGCCACCATCTAATTCAATTTTTGCACTACGTCCTGTTTTTTCGTTGAGAACTGCAGCTACAATCGTTGCGCAAGAACCAGTCCCACATGCTAGTGTAATCCCAGCACCACGTTCCCATACACGCATTCTAAGATGCTCTTTACTTTTCACTTCCACAAACTCTACGTTTATTTTTTTAGGAAACATAGAATGTGTTTCAATTATTGGACCAATTTTTTCAAGTTCCACTGCATCTATATCTTCAACGAAAATAACGCAATGTGGATTTCCCATAGATACACAGGTAATTTGATACGATTTATCTAAAATGGATAATTTTTTATGAACTACTCGATCTTTGCCGGAACCAGCAACAGGAATATCTTCTGCTGTTAAAATTGGCTCTCCCATATCAACTTTTACAGTTTCAAGTTGTTCATTTTTAAAAACAAGTTCTGGTCTAATCAAACCAGCTTTAGTTTCGATACTAATTTTAGTTTTAGTTGTTAATTTTTGTTCATAAAGATAACGTGCAATACAGCGTGTTGCATTTCCGCACATTTCCGCTTCACTACCATCAGAATTAAAAATACGCATTTTAAAATCAGCTATTTCTGATGGTAAAATCATTACCAGCCCATCTGCCCCTATACCAAAATGACGGTCACAAACTTCAATTGCAGTTTTGTTATAATCCTCAATCTGTTCTTTACTACCATCCACAATAATAAAATCATTACCAATACCATGCCACTTTGAAAATTGAAACTTCATATTTCTTTCCCCCATAAATTTAAAATTAATATTTCTTAAATAAAAATATCTTTCATTCACAAATTACCTTATACTATAAGTATATACAACTTTTTTACTATTAATAGCGTATATATTGCTTAAAACATTGTAAAAAATGCTTTATATTTGATATTTTTATTAAATGGAGATGATTCCAATCTATAACCAATATGCAAACAACAAATCTGGCTATTTAAATAAAGATTTCCAACTATTTCACCTAAAAGATAAAAGGCCTCAAGAATTTGAATTTCATTATCATGATTTCAAAAAAATTATTGTTTTTTTATCGGGAAAAGTCACCTATCTTATTGAAGGAAAATCTTATTTACTAAAACCTGGCGATATCCTATTGGTTGATAACCATGATATCCATAAACCATCAATTGATCCTTCCGAGACATATGAAAGAATTATCATCTGGGCCAATACTGACCTAATCGAAGCTTATCGTAATAAAGATTGTGATATAGCAATGTGCTTTCAATTAGCCAAAGAGAAAAAAAACAGTCTGATTCGGCTGGACTCAAATACAAAAGACAAATTAAAGTCTATATTAACAGACTTAGAAAATACAATAACAACTGATGATTTTGGCAGTGCCTTATTAAGCAAATCATTATTTATTCAATTTATGATTTATCTAAATAGAATCCAACTAACAAGCCAAACGTTTAATATGGAAGATGCAATTACCTATGATAAACAAATCGAAAATATTTTAAACTACATCAACGAACACTTAGCTGAAGATATTTCGATTACTTCGCTTTCAGAAAAATTCTTTCTTAGTCGTTATTACATGATGCACAAATTCAAAAAAGAAACTGGCTATAGCTTACATAACTATGTTTTGCAAAAACGGCTAATGATAACCGCCAATCTTATCAAACAAGGCATTCCTATAACAAAGGCTGCCACGCAATGTGGCTTTAATGATTATTCTAATTTTCTACGGGCATTTAAAAAATTATTTAAAAAATCACCCCGTAATTGGCTGTCTTAACTTATACTTTCTTTAATAAATAAGGTGCTGCAATTATCAATTATATTGCAGCACCTTATTTTACCTTTATCTAAAAAAACATGACTTTCCTATAAACTCTTGTATTATAGAATTATTTGGTATTTCATGTTCAGCAATGATATCTTCAAAATATTCAAGAAAATTCAATAGACGTATTGCCTCGGAATATTCTGGTAAGGTTTGATCTACTGCTTCTAATAATGGTGTCGCATATTTTTTTAAAACGCCGAGTTCGTAAATTAAAGCTGAATTAAACATAACATCTGCATCTTCTTGGAATGGAAAAATATTTTTTTCCTCACCCTTACGTACGGAAGGCCACTGCTTAATTGTCTTAATCGCATCAGATCCTCTAAATTGATGGTCACGAACCATTCGTCTAATCAATCTTGCATCAGTCGTAGGAACGCGATTGTGTCCATCAATAGCCAATTGTGTCAAAGCACTAATATATATTTTATATTTTTTATCACGTGGAATTTCAGTAGTCAAAGCTTCATTTAAGCCATGAATTCCCTCAATGATAATCGGTTGATCTGGTTTCAACTTAATAACATTACCACGATATTCACGTTTCCCAGTTAAAAAATTATAATACGGTACTTCTATTGCTTCACCAGCTAATAGTTTCAGCAAATGCTCATTAAACAATTTTATATCCAATGCTTCTAATGCTTCAAAATCATATTCGCCATGCTCATCACGTGGTGTATGAATACGATCAAGAAAATAATCATCCAAAGAAATCGCGACTGGAACAATATCATTTACTCTAAGCTGAATACTAAGGCGCTGAGCAAATGTTGTCTTACCTGAAGAGGACGGCCCTGCAATTAAAATAATTCTCACGTTATCCGTATGACTCGCAATAAAATCAGCAATTTCTGCCGTCTTCTTTTCATGCAAAGCCTCTGATATACGAATGATATCACCAATTTTTCCATTCTTATTGTACGCATTCAAATTTGACACATAGTCACAATTTAATATTTTTGCCCATTTTTCTGCTTCACTAAAAACACGTGCTAATTTTGTCTGCTCTTGGAAATCTGGCAAAATCGCTGGACTATGAGACTCAGGTACTCGTACAATTAGACCAGTCTCATAAAAATCAAGTGCGAATAACTCTAGTACACCTGTTTGCGAGACCATCGCTCCATATAAATAATCGTAAAAATCACCGCAATGATAAATACTAACAGTATCACGATTTAATGATTGAATCAAGGTCACTTTCTCCATTTGCCCACGTTGTGTAAATAGCTCTATCGCCTCTTCTTTCGACAAAGTACTCTTCACAATTGGACGATTCTCTGCAACAATCTTACGCATTTGCATTTCTATTAGACTGACATCTTCTTTTGTAAATTTACGACCTAAATACACCTCACAGAAGAGGCCTTTACTTAACGAATGTTCTACAGTAATTTCAGCATTATGAAAAAGCTCATTTACCGCGATGATAAGCAAAAATGTAACAGATCTTTGATATACTTTTATCCCATCTTCACTTGTCATATCAATAAACTCAATTTTTGCATCTTTTGTTAATTGTGTTTGTAAATCTTTTATAACATTATCTACTTTTGCCGCTACAATCATTGTTTTATATGAATCCTGAAAGTCCTCACTAATTTTCTGTAACGTTGTATCTTTTATATAATTTAATTTTGTTTCATTTTTTACACCGACCAAAATACCAGTTGCCATACTTGATTTCCCCCTAGCAATAATAAAAAAGTATACTATATAATATATATATATATTATATAGTATACTTTTCATTCTGTTTTGGCTAGGTAAAATTAGACTAGCCAAAAATAAATTTAACCACAAAATAAGCCAAAGCGCCCATTGCCGCTGTACAAGGTATCGTAAGAACCCATGCTACAAGCATTTGTTGTGCTACGCCCCACCGGACAGCATTGATACGCTTTGCACTTCCTACCCCCATGATAGATCCAGAAACAACATGGGTCGTACTAACCGGTAAATGTAACAGTGTTGCGCTGAACACAACAATCGCCGAGTTCAAATCCGCTGCAAAACCACTCGTCGGCTCAAGTTTAAATATTTTACCACCCATTGTTTTGATGATTTTCCAACCACCAGCAGCAGTACCACACCCCATAGACGTTGCTGCTGCAATTTTAACCCAGGTAGGAACTTCTAACGAACTTACATATCCACCGCTAAGTAATGCCAATGTGATAATTCCCATCGCTTTCTGTGCATCATTTGATCCATGCGAGAAAGACATTAGCGCTGCAGATAAAATCTGCATTCTTTTAAATTTATTGTTGATTGTCGATGGCGTAAAGCTGCCAAACATCCAATATATTATTATCATGATTACAAAACCACTAGCAATCGCAATAATCGGTGAAAAAATCAATGACAATACGATTTTAAAAATACCATAAAAATTAAGACCTATAGCACCTGCTGAAACTAATACTGCCCCAACAATTCCGCCAACAAGTGCGTGAGATGAACTACTAGGTATCCCAAACCACCAAGTAGCCAAATTCCAAATAATTGCACCAACTAAAGCTGCAATAATCACTTTTTCATCTACATGTTGCGCTGAACTTACAATATCTCCACCAATCGTCTTTGCAACTCCAGTGCTATACATTGCACCAAGAAAATTTAAACAAGCGGCCATTACGATTGCTACTTTAGGTGGAATAGCCCTCGTTGATACGGACGTTGCAATTGCATTTGCCGTATCATGAAAACCATTTATATAATCAAATAACAATGCTAACACGACAACTGTAAAAATTAAGTACTGTACCTCAAGCATATTTCATTACCACGCCTCTGATTAGATCTGAAATATCCTCACAATGATCTAATGTATTTTCAAGATACTCTAAAACTTCTTTCCACTTAATTACATCAATCGGATTTACGCAGGATTCAAATAGATGAGCGACTTCTTTACGATATAATCTATCGCCTTCACTCTCTAGTTTTTCAATACGACGCGTATGATCAAGTATCTTGTGTTGGTTTGATTTAATATTTTTTAACAAGGTGAAAGCTTTGACCAATTCATCTGTACTTTCAATAAGTAATTGTGTTAATTCAATAGCACCCTCTCTGGCTTCACCTGTACGATAAAGAACCATTCTTTGAATCGTACCTTGCAGAAAGTCTACACCATCATCAAGACCATTTGCCAATGCATAGATGTCTTCACGATCAATCGGCGTAATAAATGTTTGATTTAACTTGTCAATGATACGATCATTAATGTCATCAGCATCATGTTCAAGGTCGATAATTTCTTTCATTTTGCTTTCTGCTTTGTTATAATCCCTCATTACTTCATTCATTAACAAGGCACCCTTATTAAAGTAGTTAGCACTATCAACAAATAAATCAAAAAACTCGTTATCTTTGTGCTTGAAGTTAAACATATTTTGTTTTGCCCCCTAAAATCTTTGTTAGTTTCCTTGTATATTTGACCATTACATTTTACTATAGCACCATTCATAAAATTACACAATATCAAAAATTGGGCATAAATATTACATCTTTTTTCATATATTTCGTACTAATTTTCTGTAAATTTAGCATTTCGAAGAAATAATTAGATAATTAAATAATTATTTTACTTGGTCTGTAAAGTAAACAATAAATATATTTTTATTATCTCCCAAAAAAATAAGCTTACTTATAAAATATTTTCATAAGTAAGCTCATCGTTTTAAATAAATTTATTTACTTGCAACATATTGCATTGCTTTTAATGTTTTTTCTGCCATACCTTTAACTTTAGTAGATGGAATTGCACAAACAGCAATTCTAACACCCATTTTCAATGGCACTGCAAAAATTAAATCATCATGTAATTTATTGCAAACAGCATCTGGATCATTTGCTGGAACAGAGATGAAGAAACCAGCTCTGTATGGAAGTACATTTAAGCCACATGCCTTAGACTCTTCCATGAAGATGCTCGCACGTTCACGAATCATTTTATATAAAACATCACGTTCTGCTTCGAATTGTGCAAGTAATGTTTTATCTTGATCAATCGTAGTCAAAAGTTTCATTGCTCCACGATTGATATTTGACCATGTTGCGCGACTCGTATATTGGTTGATTGCAGCAAATTCATCGATAATTGCTTTGCTAGAAGACATCCCTATCATTGCTCCAGTACGTTGGCCATACATAGTATAACCTTTAGACATACTGAATGCTAAAATACCAAGAATATTTTCTGGTAAATTGCTAAATTGTTGTAAGAATTTACGTGATTCATTTTTTTCACCAGCATAATCAATATACGCAATATCAACTAATACCGTGATTTTCTTGTCAGGATTTTTTGCCTGAGCTTTACATACATCTAATACTTTACTCCAGTCTTCATCGGTTAAGCTAAAACCTGTCGGATTGTGAGCAGGTGTATTAATAATGATTACAAGAGAATTTTGTTTTGCTAAAATTTCATTTACTTTACCTTCAAAAGCTTTGATATTAAAGTTTTGATTTTCATCAAATAATGTATAAGTATCTAAATTACGTAACGCTTCTTTACAAATAACATTATAGGGTCCCCAATACCAATCAGAAGTAAGTACTGTATCACCAATTTCAGAATAATTCCAAATTGTATGATGAATAACACCAGTACCACCAGAAGTAGCAACAGAGCTAAAATATGCTTCTGGTTTGTTATCAGCAAATGCAAGATTAATCGCTGCTTGTAAGTACTCTGGCAACCCTGAAATCGGCGCATAAGCAATGATTTCATTGATTGGTAATTCACGTAATACTTTCTCTACAGTAGGGATACAAGCTAATTTTTCATTGTCGTCCATAATTGCACCGATTGTAGCATTTACGACTTTGTCTTTACCATATTGTTCGCAAGCTTTTACAGCTGCGCCACTCGCACCAAAAATTTTATCAGTTGCAAACTTTCCTTTTGAATGAGATGCAGCAAGACTAGTTAACATTAATATTTCCTCCCATGATGGCCACCTTTGGCGAATAAAATTAAATTTTGAATGACAAATACCTTATATTCTTTATAAGGTATGAAATTCCTCTTAAAAAGACTAAGTATACAGAGTACACAAGAAAGCTAGCTACTCAAAAAAGAATAGCTAGCATATGAACTTTTTAGCTATTATTTTGCAGGAAAAAATTCTGCATGGATTGCATTAACAGCTTCTTTTAATTTCGCATTTTTAATCAAGCAAGATATGCTAATTTCTGATGTACTAATTACTTCAATATTGACACCAGCTGTTGACAAAGCTCCAAACATTCTAGCAGCAATTCCTGGACTACCTAACATACCTGCCCCAACAATCGATACTTTTGCAACATCTTCTTCAATTAATACTGCAATTGCATTTAATTCATCTGCTACTTTATCAACAATTTTCTTTGCTTCTGGCAAATCCGTAATTGCAACAGTGAATACCATGTCGGTAACGTTTTTCTCAATATTACGGATACTTTGTACGATCATATCTACATCAACATTTGCATCAGCAAGTGCTGAAAAAATGGAATGTGCAATGCCAGGATTATTAGGAACACCTAATACAGCAATTTTGGCTACATCATTATCATGTGCAACTCCTCTAATGGTAAACTCTTTATCTTCCATTGTATATTCCTCCCTAATAAATGAGCCTGGTTTTGTAGTAAAAGTTGAACGAACATGAATAGGAATGTTAAAATATTTACCCATTTCAACAGAACGTGGCTGCATTACACCCGCGCCTAATCTTGCCATTTCAAGCATTTCATTATAGGTAATTTCTTTCATCTTACGAGCATCTTTAACCATACGCGGATCCGCGGAATAAATACCATCAACATCCGTAAAGATTTCACAGCTATCAGCTTTGAGTGCTCCAGCTAGTGCTACTGCAGAAGTATCAGAACCACCTCTGCCAAGTGTTACAGGATCACCAATTTTATTACAACCTTGGAAACCTGCAACAACAACGATATTGCCTTTATCTAGTTCTTCTAATACCCGAACTGGATTAATATCCACTAATTTACCTTTAGTATGTACAGAATTCGTCTTCATGCCAGCCAGTGGTCCAGTTAGCGATATTGCTGGGTGCCCAAGTGTCTTAAAGGCCATACTAAGTAAAGAAATAGATACTTGTTCACCAGTTGTTAATAGCATATCCATTTCACGCGTATACTGATAAGGTTCTTTATTGATCCCCTTAGCAAGCGCAATTAAGTCATCTGTAGTATCTCCCATAGCGGATACAACCATAACAATTTTGTCACCTGGTTGCTTCTCATCTATTATTCTTTTGGCTACTGCCATAATTTTTTCTACACTACCTACAGAACTACCACCAAATTTTTTTACAATTAAGCCCATTGCTCTCCCCCTAAATTTGTTTAACACTGTACCTTAGTTGTAATTCTCCGTAAAAGTACAAACTCCTCCTGTACAAGGACAAATTATTACAATAAATTAAATTTTAAATTTTAATTACTATATTATAACCGATATCAACTGTAAATGTAATACTTTTTAAGCGTTTATTTAAAAATTGTATACTATATATTTTTTTATTGTTATAAACTAGCTAGACATTTTTTTTTTATTATGGTAGATTATAAGTATCAATGACCTTTTAAATTAGTCCTGAGAGACTCTAAAGGTACATAATAAAAAGCTTTCATTATGTACACTTTATGTCTCTTACGCTACGTAAGAGATTTTTATTTTGTTCAAAATTAATATTTTAGAGGAGCGATCACATGAATAATCGTGTTATTAAAGTGGAAGAAAAGTTACCAATGCTCACAACTATTCCACTTAGTCTGCAACATTTATTTGCTATGTTTGGTGCCACCGTTTTAGTCCCAATTTTATTTAAAGTAAACCCTGCTACCATTTTATTATTTAATGGTATTGGTACATTACTATATTTATTCATTTGTAAAGGTAAAATTCCAGCTTATTTAGGTTCTAGTTTTGCATTTATTTCACCAGTGTTTGTGATTTTACCGCAATATGGCTATGAAGCTACGCTAGGTGGATTTATTATTGTTGGTCTAGTATTTTCTCTTGTTGCTCTCAGCATTCGCGCTATTGGCACAAAATGGATTGATGTCGTATTTCCTCCAGCAGCAATGGGAGCAATCATTGCAGTTATTGGTCTTGAGCTCATGCCAACGGCGGCTGGCATGGCGGGTTTAACTGGTGATGTTATTGATAGCAAAGCCATCACCGTGTCAATTATCACTTTACTGATTACTGTTTTTGGTTCCGTTGCTTTCCGCGGTTTTTTCGCAATTATTCCAATTTTAATTGGTGTATTAAGCGGCTATGTCTTAGCACTTTTCATGGGACTTGTTGATTTAGAACCTGTTAGAGCGGCTGCTTGGTTTGCAATGCCAACGATTTATACTCCTGTATTTAATATGAGTGCAATTTTGATAATATTACCAGCCGCACTTGTTGTTATTGTCGAACACATCGGACATTTAATTGTTACTGGTAACATTGTCGGAAAAGACTTAACAATAGAGCCAGGCCTTGATAAATCCTTATTAGGTAATGGTATCTCAACAATCATTTCTGGATTCTTTGGTTCTACGCCAAATACAACGTATGGTGAAAACATTGGTGTCCTTGCCATAACAAAAGTATATAGCGTATGGGTGATCGGTGGTGCCGCAGTATTTGCCATCATTTTATCGTTTGTCGGTAAACTTTCTGCGGCAATCCAAAGCATTCCAGTTCCTGTCATGGGTGGCGTTTCCTTACTGCTATTTGGTGTAATTGCCGCATCTGGTATTCGCATGCTGGTTGAATCTAAAGTAGATTATAACAAACCAGCAAACTTAATCTTAACTTCAATTGTCCTTGGTATCGGTGTCAGCAATGCAAGTATCACCCTAGGTACCGTAACAATGAAGGGTATGGCACTTTCCACTGTAGTTGCCATCATTCTAAGCTTATCCTTTAAAGTACTTGAACTGATAAACGGTAAAAAAAATTAATACCAATCATTAAATAAGACGAACGATGCATTTCCTTTTCGGAAAACATTGTTCGCCTTATTTTTTCACAATATAAGCTTATGCCCTAAAATTTATGAATTGTAAATCAATATCAAGCTCAGCTTGTCTTAATTTTGCAATGACTTGTTGTAAATCATCTTTGTTTTTACCAGAAACACGTACTTGATCATCTTGGATTTGTGCTTGTACTTTTAGCTTCGTTTCTTTAATCGCATCAATCACTTTTTTTGCATTTTCTTTACTAATACCACTTTTTACTTTAATAATTTGACGAACAGTTCCTTGCGCTGCTGCTTCAACTTTACCATAGTCAAAACTTTTTATTGATACGTTACGTTTAATCGCTTTGGCTTTTAATATATCTAACACATTATCCAATTTAAATTCATCATCACTGATTACCTTTAAATCATTACCTTCTAATGTGATATTAGATTTACTGTTTCTAAAATCAAAACGTTGGCCAATTTCTTTCATTGCTTGATTTACAGCATTATTAACTTCTTGCATATCTGTTTCAGATACTACATCAAATGAACAATCTTTTGCCATATAAAAATCCCCCTTAACATGCTTTTTTATTATTATTCTTGATAAGCTTAAATTTTTCCTGCAAAATCTCTATGTATGAAACAATATCTATCTTTTACGGTAGCATTATGATAAACCCCTTCATAGTATAATCTAAATCACACTATATATTTTCTTCAATACTAGAGGAGGTCGAATGCTTTATGGATTGTAATTATCCACATTGGTATAATAAGGACTGTGTTGAAAAAGACGATGACATGGCATGTCATGGTGGTTACGACCATCACATGTGTGCATATCCAGATGCATCATTTAAAGATCGTCTGCTTGGTATGCTTGGCAATAAAATTTTATTTTCAGTAGATGCTAGGGTTTGTGGCCGTGAGGCATTATGTGGCTCACTTTGTTATGTTGGCTGCGATTTTATTATCGTAAACTTATGCCTACATCGTAAACCGATCTCAATGTATGTTCCTATTCACATGCTCAGATTTTTAGCACTTGCCCATTAATATTTTCGACATAGAAATATTAAGCAAGGAGGTTATTTTTTGAGAAATTTTCGTAATCGTAAACCTATGCCAATTGATTTTGATCATATGAAAACCTTACATGAAGAATGTATTGAACAACTGCAGTTAATGCAAACTGCACTAGAATCTGCGCAATTAGCAAGTGATGCTATGCGAGATAAATTAGACGACATGGCAAATCATCATTGGCATACCTATATTGATGTCATTCATCTCATTTGCATGCATGATGAAACAATGAATGCTTCCCTAAAACAAGTGGGATTAGATCTGCGAACAGAAGACGATACAAATGAGAAACAATGTCAACTCAAGCGCAGCCTTATCCTAAGTCTTGTTGTTGCTCTAGTTCGCCGTCATCAACGAATGATTTATGTTTATAGCCTTCACGGTGAACCAATGAAAGATTATTTATCAGAATCCACGGTGATTGAGCGCGACTGTATGGCCAGTATCATTTCTATGATCTATACAACATTATAAGAACAGGGGTGGTTTATTATCCACTCCTATTTTTCATTATATTTACCCGAATCAATTAGATCCACTATTTTTTTATATTTATTATACTTCATGTATAATATAGTTAAATAAACACATACTTGATACAATAAGGAGAACGTATGCCTACTTTTATTGTTCCCAAAGACATAGAAAAACAATCAGCTAAAAATTATTTACGTAAATACGAGGGCATTTCACTTACCCTTTGGCGCAAAATCAAGCAAAATAACTCTTTACGAATCAATGATATCTTAGTAAACCCTGGCACGGCAATGATAAAGCCCATGGATTACATCCGTTATGAAATCGAACACATTTCGCAAATTGTACCGATTGAAATGCCATTAAACATTTGTTACGAAGATGAATACTTACTTGTCATTGACAAACCTTCCGGACAATTGGTACACCCGACAGCCAAAGAACATTATACTACATTAGCAAATGGTATTTTATTTTACTATCAAAAGCAAGGGTTACCACTTTCCTTTCATCCTGTCCACCGTCTTGATAAAGACACCTCTGGTCTTGTGTTAATCGCCAAAATGCCTCACATCCAGCATTTATTTTCATTTAGTAAGGTAAAAACGCTCAAACGCATTTATCAAGCGCTTGTTTTAGGCATTCCAACGCCTAGCGAAGCATTAATTAATGCACCAATTGATCGTAAACCAAGTAGCATTATTGAACGCATGGTAGCAGAAACTGGACAAGAAGCTATTACTCATTATAAAACATTGAAAACCTTTCAAACATTCTCACTGCTAGAACTAGAGCTTATGACAGGGCGTACACATCAGATTCGTGTTCATCTATCTCATATCGGTCATCCGATCCTTGGCGATGACTTATACGGTGGACCGACAAACTTAATCCAAAGACAAGCATTACACGCCAAAGTATTAAGTTTCATTCATCCAGTTACGAAACAAAAAATTGAAGTAATTAGTCAATTATCTACCGACATTCAGAATATTATCAATACTTAATAATAATTTTAAAATAAATTTGAAGTATATCTATATAGATATATTACAAGTTTATAAAATGTGATATAATTAACATGTTAGTGATAATTATATAATTTACTTAGGGGGTAATATTATGCCATTAGTTACAACTACAGAAATGTTTAAAAAAGCTTATGAAGGCGGTTACGCAATTGGTGCTTTCAATGTAAACAACATGGAAATCATTCAAGGGATCACTGAAGCTGCAAAAGAAGTAAACGCTCCACTTATTCTTCAAGTTTCCGCAGGTGCAAGAAAGTATGCGAAACATGCTTACTTAGTACATTTAGTACAAGCAGCTCTTGAAGACACGGATCTTCCAATTGCACTTCATTTAGATCATGGTGCTGATTTTGAAACTTGCAAATCTTGCATTGATGGCGGTTTCACTTCCGTTATGATCGATGGTTCACATCATAGTTTTAAAGACAATATTGAATTAACAAAACGCGTTGTTGAATATGCTCATAGCAAAGGCGTTGTTGTTGAAGGTGAATTAGGGCAACTAGCTGGCATTGAAGATGATGTAAACGTATCAGCTGAAAATGCTTCTTATACTCAACCAGAACAAGTTGAAGAATTCGTAAAGAGTACTGGTGTTGACTCTTTAGCAATTGCAATTGGCACAAGCCATGGCGCTTTTAAATTCAAACCTGGTCAAAAACCACAACTTCGTTTTGATATTTTAAAAGAAGTTGGAAAAAGACTTCCTAACTTCCCAATCGTTTTACATGGTGCTTCTTCTGTTGTTCCAGAATATGTTGAAATTATCAACAAAAATGGTGGAAATTTAGCAGACGCTATCGGTATCCCAGAAGACATGTTGCGCGAAGCTGCTAAAATGGCAGTTTGTAAAATTAACATTGATTCCGACCTACGTCTTGCTTTAACTGCTGGTATTAGACAACACATGTTTGCTAATCCATCTCATTTTGATCCAAGACAATACTTAACACCAGCTAGAGCAAACATCAAAGAACTAGTGAAACATAAACTTGTTCACGTTCTTGGTTGCAACGGCAAAGCTTAATTGCATATACTATAAATAAAGTAGTAACACACTTACTTTCATTTATATTCTAAAAGGTTGGATTTAATCCAACCTTTTATTATTAAAACTGGTATCGATCAGCGTTTTATCGTTGATTGATACCAGTTATTTATATGTATATGTAAATTACATTATATTGGATTTAACAATTATGCAGGATTGTATTCAATAATACTTAAATCGGTTTGTTTATTTAAATCAACAATTTCACCTGTTGTCAATCTTATAACTGGCAAAGCAGCGTAATCCTTTACATATTGAATAATAGAACCTTTTGTTTTATCTGATAATAAAACTTTTGAACCGATAAAAGCCTCTTGCACATTTGTTATAAATGGCATACAAATCTTAGGGTCTAACTCATCAAACATTTCTTTTCTAATCAATGCTAAAGCAGAAAAAGGAGTTTGCTTTAGGAACCCTTCTCTCTCGGTCGTAATACTATCATAGAGATCGGCAACAGCTACAATTTTAGCATACTCATGGATGTCATCACCATTCAAATTAAAAGGAAATCCTGAACCATCATTTCTTTCATGATGTTGTAAAATAGCCCGTTTTACGCCATCAGCTAAATCAGACTTCTCCGATACCATTTTATAGCCTTCTACTGTGTGCTGCATATAGATTTCTTTCTCTTCATCCGATAAATTTTCAATATTTTTTTCAATTATCTTTTTATCTAATTGCGTTTTCCCTATATCATGGAGAAAGCCAGCAAAAATAACATTTTGAATATCCGCTTCTTCGTAATGTAACCATTTTGCTAATACTCCCGATAAAATTGAAACACGTAATGAATGATTGTACGTTGAATTATCCATTGATTTCAACTCATATAAATAATCAATAACTCCGCTTTGTCGAACCATAGATGTAATTGAATCATCAACAATTCTCTTCATCTTTTTTATTGGGATTTCTTTATCTTTAGCAATTTCTTCAAAAAGTTTTTCAACTACAATTAAAATTTCTTGATATTCTGTAACAAAACCATTGCTACGGTTTAACATGGATTGCACAAGCATTTTTCTAGGATCTAAATCATAATCGTCCTTGATGTATAAATCGCCTACTTGTAAAAATTTTAGCCTTGTAATATGCGCTTGTGACAAAAGAGTATTTTCTGCTAGTACAACGATCATATTATCATTTATAATTGTACGAGCTAACGTCATCCCTGGTTGAACTTCATTAATATTTATACGTCTCATTTTTGCACCTCATCCCTTATCTTAATTATAAGAAAAAATTCATGATGTAGCACTATTACAAAAGACCTATTTATTGCTTTAAATATCTAATTTTCTCAATAATTAGGCATTATTACCTAATTAAAATTTTAATTCTATATAGTAATTAACTCTTATACATGATAAAAAGGAAATGTACTCATAAATTTTTCTCAGATCTCCCTATCTTTATTATACTTCAATTATAATAAATTAACCTCTTTGTATCAAAAAAAATTTCCCACTTTTTTTTAAACGTCTATATTCACACACAACAAAAAAGCACCCACAAATATGAGTGCTTTTCATCTTAACCAGCAACTACCTACTTTCCCAGGGCGTTTCCACCCAAATATCATCGGCGTGTATAGGCTTAACTACTGTGTTCGGTAGTGGAACAGGTGGTACCCTATAGACCAGTCCGGCAAGCGATAGCACCACATCTGCGTTGTCACTCCTGCGATCCTTCGTTTCGCGTACATTATAGTACTGCTCATCTCAGGTTCTCGTCCTTCCTAGCATCTGCAGCACTCTCGTTTGTCTTGTTCCTTCGAACCTATTTTTACATAACAAAAAAGCACCCACATTTGTGAGTGCTTTTCATTTTAACTGGCAACTACCTATCCTCCCAGGGCGTTTCCACCCAAGTACTTTCGGCGTTTATAGGCTTAACTACTGTGTTCGGTATGGGAACAGGTGGATCCCTATAGCAATCGTCACCAGATCTTTTTCAGAGATATTCTCTGAAAACTAAACAGAAGTTTTTATTATTGTATTTTTGCATTTTAGTTATCACTTTATCCGTCGAAGTTAATCTACCACTTCCTCTAACTCCGTCTCATTCGACAAAGCCACGTCTTTGGTTTCTTCTCACTTCGCTCGAACTAAAGTGATTCACTCAA
>Ga0316600_10000410_pt1 | contig 21446 bp, 1 predicted proteins | sample OWC_soil_day5_CT_FD_207652 | JGI IMG/M metagenome (GOLD analysis project Ga0316600, IMG submission 207652) | Wetland soil microbial communities from Old Woman Creek delta, Ohio, United States - OWC_soil_day5_CT | ecosystem: Environmental > Terrestrial > Soil > Wetlands | place: USA: Ohio... | reverse complement strand
CTTCTGGCTGAAAAAAATAACCGAATACAGACCAAATTTTATCGGAACCCCGAATTTCAGTATTCAATATATTTTAAGAGCGCTTAATTCAAGGAAGCTTAATGATATTGATTTGTCATCCGTCAAAGCATTGCTTAATGGTTCCGAACCTATTTCGGTAGCAGTCTGCGATGAATTTACTGAAAAGATGAGAACATATGGCTTGGCAGATACTGCAATATACCCCATATACGGATTAACCGAATCCAGTTCAATCGTATCTTTTCATGAGATTGGTAAAAGGTATCGTCCGGTTTACATTGATCGCCGGCTGATTAATATTGGACAGCGCGTCCGGCCAATATCACCAGATGACGATTGTGCAGTTGCTTTTATGGAAGCCGGTTATCCCATGACTCATTGCTCTGTTAGAATCACCGATGATCAGGGCAATAGGATTGTGGAGGGAATTATTGGTCATATTGAGATCAGCGGAGACAATGTGACTTCTGGATATTATCAAAGACCGGACATGAAAAACGAGACATTTACTGCGGATGGCTGGTTGAAAACCGGTGATCTGGGATTTTTCAACAATGGGGCATTAGTTATTACAGGGAGGAAAAAAGATGTAATTTTTGTTAACGGAAACTCCTATTTTCCTCATGATATCGAAAATCTGTGCTCTGGTCTGGAAAAAGAGGATTCCAATATTGTTATTTGCGGAGCTTTTAATCAAGAGCTGCAAAAAGAAGAAATCCTCTGTTTTGTTGAATATGCCGGCGGGCTGCAATCGTTTATCCCTATGGCCGACCTGCTGGCCAGCCATATTGTTGACAACGCCGGAGTGGGTGTAGCTCAGATAATTCCAGTTGATGAGATACAACGGACGGTCAGCGGAAAGGTTCAGAGATATCAGCTAAAAGAGGCCTATGTCAATGGAAAATTTGATTCTGTTATCGCCGAAATGAACCAGCTGCGTAAAAAAATCTCACGTTAATGAATGGTTAATTATTAAACTGACAGGCAACAGAAAGGATGGATATATTTGAATAACAATGGAATCGGCACGAAACCGGAGGACTGTGAAGCTCTGTATACACTTCCAGACGGTACCGTCATTCAGTGCAATAATAAATATGAAACTGACTTTTTGTATCATGAGTTATACCAGAACAATGTATATCTACAGCATGGTATTTCGATTAAGCCAGGTGACTGTATTTTTGATGTCGGAGCAAATATCGGTCTGTTCTCCCTTTTTGTTTTGAAAAACAACCCTGATGTGAGTATATACGCATTTGAGCCATCGAAACAACTATGTGAAAAAATAGCATTTAATACTGGTGAATTCCAAAACAACATAACCATACTTCCCTATGGCCTTTCTGATGAAAATAGAAGGGCCGTTTTTACTTTTTATCCCGACTATTCAATTTTATCAGGATTTAAAGCTGATTTTGATGAAGATCTGAAGACGTTGAAATCAGGTGCTTCAGGATCGGAACAATTCAAAAATGCCGACTCTGAATTTGAAAAACAGATGGTTGATACGATTGCAGCTAAAAAGCTGGAACATAAAACAGAGGAATATTGTGAACTGAAAACTTTATCCAATGTGATAAAGGAACAGGGGATCGTTAAAATCGATCTGTTAAAGATCGATGCTGAAAAGTGTGAAATTGATATATTAAAAGGAATTGAAGAGCCTGACTGGGAGAAAATCAAACAGCTGGTTATGGAGCTTCATGATTCAAAAGAGGCAGATTTTATTAACGATTTACTGACTCAACACGGATTTCAGGTAACGATGGTACAGGAAGAAGATCTAAAATCCACAACTATTGTTAATGTCTATGCAGAAAAAAAACAATCCGTGGAGACAGCCGGGGAAAGAACAGTCCAGATTTCCGGAAATTTTACCACGGAACCTGTTCTGGAAGGCTTGACTTTCTGGAAAGAAAAACTGGATATTGCTGTTCAGGCAAAATGTTGTGGATATAATCAGGTTTTTCAGGATCTCCTAAACAGAGAAGGACCACTTTTGTTAAATCAGGACGGCACGAATGTTCTGCTTATTAAACTGGATGAATGGGTAAACGACACCGACAATCTGGATAAAATCAATGATTTTATCAGAGCGCTGAATACCTATCATGACAACTGCCCAATCAATACATTTTTAGTTCTTTGTCCGTGTGATTCACATAAAGAATTGTGCCGGCAGGCGGAAGAGATGATTGTAAACGCAGTGAAGCAGTTAAAAACAGTGTCCTTAATCAATGCCCGTGATTATCACGATGATTATCAGGTTACCAATGTTTTTGATCTGGTCAGCAATGAAATAGGACATATTCCTTACGCTTTTTCTTATTATCATTTCCTTGCTACACTGATTTTCAGACGAATTTATTCAGCCTGCATCAAACCGCTTAAAGTGATTGCCGTTGATTGCGACAATACTTTATGGAATGGGATCTGCAGTGAAGACGGGGCAGAACATGTAAACGTCACCGGAGCCGCAAAGCAGCTTCAGGAATATTTAAAGAAACAAATTAAAATGGGTTTTTTGGTGGTATTGTGCAGTAAAAATAATGAGGAAGATGTGTGGAAAGTCTTTGATAACAGGCCGGATATGGTGTTAAAGAGATCAGATATTACTGATTATGAGATCAATTGGAAGCCAAAGTCTGAAAATATAACCTCTTTAAGCAGACGGTTAAACTTAGGACTGGATTCCTTCCTGTTTCTTGATGATAGTCCATTAGAATGTGCCGAGGTAAAAGCCAGCTGTCCGGAAGTATTGACGGAAGTCTGGGATCCGCTCATGGATGCGGCATCATTTTTCGTCCGTAACTGGTATCTGGATCATTTTGAAGTAACCGAAGGGGACCAGATCAGACAGCAATTCTACAAGGACAACGCACAACGAGAGAATCTTAGAAAAACCAGTTACAGTTTTCAGGAGTTTTTAGAGGGGCTCAATTTACAGGTAAAGACTGAGCCTCTGTCTGAATCTAACAGACCCCGCATACACCAGCTATGCATGAGAACCAATCAATTCAATTTCAGTACCAATCGCTATTCAACAGAACAATTGACCTCCCTAATGACTGACGAACAGACTGCTACATATTGTGTCAGTGCTTCCGACCGCTTTGGCGATTATGGGCTGGTCGGTTTTGCAGCGGTCAGGACATTGCCGGATTTTGAAGTGATGGATTTTCTGCTGAGCTGCCGGGCGATGGGGCGGGCGATTGAGAATCAGATTATGAAACAGATCGCCGGGCTGGCGGCCCAACTGCAATCAGAGTCTGTTTTTATCCATTTCTCAGATAGTGGGAAAAATGCTCCTGCACATGACTTTTTGGAAAAAATAGGGGGTAGCTGCCGGATTGATGGTGGCTATCGCTTTTCGACCGCACAGCTTCTGGCATTATGTGATCAATATCAGGAACAGGAAACAGTCCGTTCCGAAGCGAAACCTGCTACAAAATCTGCTGTTATCACTGCAGATCACCTAAACAGCAGAGAACAGATGCTGGAGCAGCTGTTCCGGCGCCTGTGTACGGCTGAGAAAATTTCCCGGGAAATTGAAAAGTCCCGACGGTGCACCAGTCAGACTATGGAAATGCAGCGGGCGGATGGATCTGCAGTACAGTCATCTGATTACCAGGAATGCATTAAAGCAGCTTTTTCAAAAGCTTTAGGATATTCCATAAAGCAATTAGATGAAAATGCGGAAATTAATCAATATCTGCAGGCGGATTCATTGAAGATTGTTGAAATAACCTCCATTCTGCATCAAACATATCCAAATATCAGGCCTACTATATTATTTGAATTTCGTACAATAAAAGAAATTGAAAACTATATAAAATCAACTGATCCGGTTGTTTTACCCGCAGTAAAAATGAGAACTGACCCCGACTGTATGGAGGATCATGCCGATACTGACATTGCAATCGTCGGAATAAACGGAAGATTTCCAGGAGCGGATGACTTAGATACATTTTGGAGTAATCTGGAAAAGGGAGTCTGTTCAATCGATGAAATATCTCCCCAGCGCTGGGATTTAGAGCGCTATTTTGATCCCCGTGGCGGAGTTGGTAAGACTTATTCAAAATGGGGAGGTTTTTTTAAAGAAGTAGACCGTTTTGAAGCCTCATTTTTTCAGATTTCTCCGAAAGAAGCCGAAACTATGGATCCACAGCAGCGTATAATGTTGGAATTGGTGTGGGGATTATTGGAGGATGCCGGCTATACTCCACAGAGTGCGGACCGCAATACCGGAGTTTTTCTTGGAATGATTGCCAGTGATTACGCCAGTCTGACAGATCAGAACATTCTGCAGGGAGGGGAGGGCTACCGGAATGCTGACCATTACCAGGTACCCAACCGGATTTCTTACTTTTTTGATTTTCACGGTCCCAGCATAGCGGTTGACACTGCCTGTTCCTCATCTGGTACAGCAATTCATCTGGCCTGCAATAGTCTGATCAGCGGAGAAACAACTGCTGCAGTAGCCGGGGGAATTAATCTGTTTTTGCATCCAGGAAGGTATATTCAGTACTCACAAATGCAGGTACTGTCTCCGGACGGATGCTGCAGGCCTTTTGGGGATGGTGCGAAAGGAACTGTCTACGGAGAAGGTGCAGCTGTTATATTGTTAAAGACTTATCAGAAGGCAGTGGCAGACAAGGATCACATTTATGCTGTAATCAAAGGCTCAGGTATTAATTCAGGAGGAAAAACCAATGGATTTACAGTTCCGAATCCCGTCTTTCAGGGACAGCTGGTTTCAGAAGTGCTGGAAAAAAGTCATATTGATTCCCGCAGTATCACTTATGTAGAAACCCATGGAACCGGTACTGCTCTGGGCGATCCTATCGAAATTCAGGGTCTGACTGATGGTTTTAGTGCCAATAACAATGCGTGGAAGGATCGCCGGCAGGAATGTGCGATTGGCTCTTTAAAAGCAAATATCGGCCATTTAGAATCCTGTGCGGCAGCAGCCTCAATCATTAAAGTGGTACTTCAGATGAAACATGGGTGTCTTGTACCTTCATTAAATTCGGAGGTGCTGAATCCTTATATTTCATTTAAGGATACTCCTTTCGTTGTCCAGCAGCAGCGAAAAGAATGGCACCGTTTACCGGCGGATGATCATGGCCGGCTATCTTTGCCGCGGCGAGCTGCAGTCAGCTCCTTTGGTGCCGGTGGAGTTAACGCTCATTTTATCCTGGAGGAATATACCGGTGATACCCATGTGAAAGATGAAAATGTCCAGGCCAGTTACCTGTTTATTTTTTCTTCTACAGAGGAATGTAAATTAAAACGGTATCTGCAGAGGTTTATTAAATGGGTTGGCTCACATCCTGCTGATCCAGGTCAGATTGCCTACACCCTGCAGACTGGCCGGACGGCGTTTCAGAAACGTCTGGCAGTTGTGGCGGAAACAACTGCAGAACTGATTAATAAGCTGACCTGTGTTCTGGATGAAGTTGCAGGAATACCTGGAGTATTTACAGATGGCGGCAATAAAGGGACAAGCCAGCCGGATGCGCTGTTTATACAGAATATGATGGCGGAAAAACACCTGGAAGCTTTGGGATCGCTGTGGGTAAATGGGGCGAAAATTGATTGGACCGTTCTGTATCCTGATAGTCATGATCAGAAAACACCTCTGCCCGGATATGAGTTCACCGGATCACGATATTGGATTTCAACAGCAGTCCCTGAGGCAAGTGTGATTCATCCCATGCTGGATGGAAACATTTCGCCTATCAGCGGTCTTTGCTTTAAAAAATCCTTATATCCGGATGAAGAATTTTTCAGAGACCATATCATCAATGGAAGCACAATCTTACCTGGTATGTCATTTTTTGAATTTATAAGAGCTGCTTTAATGACTACGGTAAAAGAGCAGCCACAAATCGAGTACCATAATATTGTCTGGATCCATCCCCTTATTGTCAGTGAAAAAAGGGATGTTTATTTAAAGCTGACTCCGAAAGTTGGAAATGATCACCTGTTGGAAGGTTTGCTTTTTGATCCGCAGGATCATACGGAATATGTAAAATGTAAGATCAACTGGATTGAGGAAGCGGTTCCGGCCACTGAAGTACGGGATATATCCGGTTTTCGTCTGAATCATAACGGAGTTGTTTTAAAAGATGAGTGTTACCGTATTCTGAGAACATCCGGTTATGAATACGGAGCAGCGTACCAGGTGATTGAACAACTTTCATATAACAGTCAGCAGGTTATGGCTGCACTATGCTTAAATACGGCAGTTCAAAAGAATATATTGCTTCATCCGGCACTTTTAGACGGAGCGCTGCAGGCAGTTACCGTGTGGGATGGGAAAGTAAATGGGATCAGAGAATATCCACGGGTTCCTTATACCGTAAGGCAGGTAACTGTTTTCCGGCCATTGCCCAGTCGATGCTATGCAATTGCAACAAGATCGGCTGACGGTCAGGATCTGGAAAAATACGACTTAGAGCTGGTGGATGAAGCAGGCCGGTTGCTGGTCTCAATTCGAGAATATTATCCCCGGGAATTATATCAGCAAAAATCTTCAGACCATTCTGAAAAATTGCTGGTGAGCACGGCATTAAAGGAAAAAGAAGTGACGAGTGTGCAGACAGTGGATATATCGAAAAACTATCTGGTTTTTGACCTGGATGAAGCATTTACCACACGATTAAAAAAGAAATATAGTAATTTAAATATTGTCCTGGTGTTGCCGGGAACTCAATTTTTACAAAAAAACAGCTGCTGTTATCAGATTAATCCTGATCACCCCACAGATTATGATCTGCTGATTAATGGGCTGGAGATGCAGAATTTTAAACCAGAAGTAGTTCTCCACTTATGGTCAGGCAAATATCATCGTCTGGCATCTGAGTTGTTAGGTGATCAGCTTTCGTTTAGTGTCTATTCAGTATTATTGCTGTGCCAGAGGCTATCCATCAAAAAGGAACCAAAAGATGTTCGATTTCTTTATTTTTATGGCAGTGATGAAGATGGAAGCCAGCCACAGTATTCAGCCGTTGCCGGAATGTTCAAAACCATTCTCAGAGAGCAGAACCGGCTTTCTTTTAAAACCATTGATTGTGGATTGCAGTACGAAGATCAGCAAAAACGTCTGGCAATTTTATCTGCGGAGTTAACCGGGGCACCGGAATTAAGTCTGACTGAGGTTTTTTATAAAAAAGGGGTGAGATATCAAAAAGAAATTCTGCTCCAGCCATTTAACCCATTGACTGAAGTGAAAAAAATCCCCAGTTCTGCTGACCGAATGGTTATTCTTATAACCGGCGGCAGCGGCAGACTGGGCTGGCTGTTTGCCGAGTATTTTGCGAAACAGCGGCCGACTACCATTATTCTCACCGGAAGGACGGCATTGGGCGATAGTATCAGTGGGAAAATCGAAAAATTAAAAGCTTTGGGATCCGAGGCAGTATACTTACCCGCCGATATTTCATCACCAGCTGAAACAGCCAGGCTGATTGCAGATATAAAAGAACGGTTTCAAAAAATAGACGGGGTGATCCATGCTGCCGGAATAATCAGAGATGCTTTGCTGATTAACAAACAGCTTAGTGATTTTAAATCTGTCATTTGGCCTAAGATAATGGGAACCATCTGTCTGGATCAGGCACTCAGCAAAGAAGAACTGGACTTTTTTGTTCTGTTTTCTTCCACATCATCACTGGCCGGACACCTGGGCCAATGTGATTATTCCTATGCCAATCGCTTTATGGATGATTTCTCCTTTTATCGGGGGCAGTTATGCCGTAATGGCGAACGTTACGGGAATACCATATCAATTAACTGGCCGTGGTGGGAAGACGGCGGTATGGGGCTGGACCAGGCCTCAGTGAACAGATTAAAAAAGCAGTATGGTTTTTCAGGTATGTCAAATCAAACTGGTTTCAGTCTGTTTGAGTATGCTTTGACATCGGATCAAGCTAACATAGGTCTGTTTATTGCAGACGAAGCACTGCTTGAAAAGTATCTGGCAGGAAATTCACCGCTCAAAGAAGAGTCAGTTTTCTCTGGTACCGGCAGCAGCAATGTACAGATGCTCCTGATTAATGACATCAGTGCAATGATTAGCACAATTCTTAAGCTTCCTCCGGAGCAGATTGATGAGCAGATTAATTTCAGCCAGTTTGGATTTGATTCGATCACATTTACACAGTTGGCCGACTGTCTCAATAAAAAGTATCAGATTGACCTGTCACCGGCTGATTTTTATGAATATAAAAACTTAAAACAATTGTCAGAGTTTTTGTGGGATGAACACAGCCAGAATCTGATCTCATTCTATGAAAACCAGGAAAGCCTCCAGCCGCAGCCGGATTGTCTGCAGCAGGTACCTGATGGTTTTTGGGGAGATGACGATTTTGAAACAGGGGATCCAATGGCAGAATCCAAAAAAAATTATGCCGCAGTAATTGGTATCGGCTGTATTTTCCCAGGTTCTAAAAACCCGGAAGAATTTTGGGAACATCTGCAAAACGGAGACAGTATGATTACTGGAGTTCCTGCAGATCGCTTAAGCCAGTATGAAGCCGCTGATTTTGCTGAAAAAAACGGACCAGGCTCTAAATGGGGTGGTTTTATAGCCGATGCTGATAAGTTTGATGCGGAGTTTTTTGGAATATCACCGCGGGAAGCAGCTTATATGGATCCGCAGCAGCGAATTTTGCTTGAAACGGTTTGGAGCACTTTAGAAGATGCGGGATGTAATCCGGATGATCTGGCCGGAAGCAAAACCGGAGTATTTATCGGTGCATCATTAAAAGATTACGATGAGCTGATGATTCAGTCAAAGATAGAGGCGGATCCTTTCATGGCAGGGGGTATAAATAATTCTATCCTCGCTAACCGGATTTCTTATGTGCTGGACTTACATGGACCCAGTGAAGTGATTGACACCGCATGTTCCAGTTCACTGGTAGCAATCAAACATGCGGCAGCCAGTATTGAAAGCGGCGAATCTGAACTGGCTATCGCTGGTGGCATTAATATTATTCTGACACCGAAATTTCACCGGATATTTGAAAAGACCGGAATGATAAGCAGCAGCGGAAAGTGCAGTACGTTCGACCAGCAGGCAGATGGATATGTAAGAAGCGAAGGCGTCGGGGTTCTGTTGTTAAAGCCCCTGTCGCGGGCAGTACAGGATGGGGATCAGATCTATGGGATCATTAAAAGCGTGGTGGAAAACCATGGCGGCCGCGCACAGTCGTTAACAGCACCAAATCCCACGGCACAGACACAGCTAATTAAAGATGCCTATACATTATCGCAGATACCAGTAAATTCCATTGATTATCTGGAGGCCCATGGTACCGGAACCAGATTAGGAGACCCAATCGAGATAAATGGACTAAAAGAGAGCTTTCGTGCCCTGACAGCGGATGTGGCACAACCTGCTGAAACACCGTGGTGTGGGATCGGCTCGGTAAAAACAAATATCGGCCATCTGGAAGCCGCTTCCGGAGCAGCCGGTGTAATTAAGGTACTTCTGTCGATGAAGCATGAGGTAATTCCCGCCAGTATTCATTTTAAACAGTTGAATTCCCATATTCATTTACAAGGTTCTCCTTTTTATATCATTGATCAGCCAAAATTATGGCTGCATAAAGATAATATACCGCGTCGTTCGGGAGTCAGTTCATTTGGTTTTGGCGGAACGAATGTCCACCTGATTTTAGAAGATTACATTCCTGAGGTCGTGGATGCCCGGTATCTCTCTGAGGAGAAGCCACAGTTGTTTGTTATTTCTGCAAAAGACGAAGAAAGGCTGATTGAATCTGTGAAACAGATTTATTCTTATCTCAGGCGGATATTTCAGGATAAACAGCAGACTGCCGGAGCTTTTACGGAATTCACATTAGAAAATATTGCATACACTTTGCAGACAGGACGTAAAGCAATGGAAAAGAGAGCTGCCTTTATTGCCGCAAGTCAAAAGGAATTGCTGAAAGCTTTGAAAAAACTTTCTACTGGTGAGGATTGCTGCGGGCTCTGTGATTATAAAACAGAGGAGGACAAACCGCTTATTGGACCGGATCTGGAGTGGAAGATAAAGCTGCAGCAATATGCTGTTAGCTGGCTGGACGGCAACCAGGTTTCATGGAAAGAACTTCATCGGGGCTCGGCGGTAAAAAAAATATCCCTGCCTGCATATCCATTTAAAAGAATCAGGCATTGGCTGCCACAGCAGGATGAGGTGATTGCTGACAGCTCTTTTACTGGTGAGGAGTTCTATCTGGCCGGACATATTATTCACAATCATAAGGTACTTCCGGGGGTTATGTATATTGAGACTGCGCTGCAGACGGCGAAAACTGCTTATGGTAAAAAATATAATGTGATTCGCAATATCATCTGGTCCCAGATGTTAAGCAGTTCTGATCAGTCATTTAAGATTCGGACAGTGCTCAAAGAGCAAAACGGTCAGATAACCTACAAGATCTCCAAGGATCAGTACCTGTCTCAGAATCTTCTCTGCTGTCAGGGGATATTATCTGCAGAAATGTTAAATAAGCCGATGATAAACCGAAAGCCTGATCTGGACAGAATGACCGGCAGTGGGTTCGACCAGGTGAATAAAGAAGTATTTTATAATGCATTTGAAATTGACGGTACCGGATATTTTGGCGGTATGCGTCCAGTGGAACGGATGTGGCATAAAGGGCTGGAAGCGTTATCCTTTATTCGCGTCCCAGAAATAATCAGGGATACTTTTGACGATTATCTGCTGCATCCAGCAATTATGGATGGTGCACTGCAGACAGCCTTCGGTCTGATTGATGGGAGGATCTGGTCAGCAAAGGCTCCTTATCTGCCATTTACCGTGCGCGAAATTAGAGTTTATCAGTCTTTCACAAGTGAGTGCTATGCCTATGCAAAACTCTGTGAGGATCATCCAGGTAACGGACAGGATTATTTTGTCTGCGATATCGTCATCACCGATCCGGAGGGGTTCATATTGGCGGAAATTGATGAATATTGTGCCAGGTCTTTAAACTTTTCTGATAATATCAGCTCCCTGCAGGTTACTCCAGATTCTGCCGGGGTAATTAGCTGTACGAGAAAATGGAAACGGGCGGAGCTGAATGTGGAGACAGAAAATCCATCTGATGCTGAATCACAGCAGTCTCTTCTGATGGTTAGTTCGAGACCGGAATTCTGGCATGATTCCGGAATTTTTGATAACGGCGGCGTAAGGTGGAAGACGGTCAATATCATTACGGATGTAAAAAATTTCAAAGTACAGGAAACAGCTCTGCCAGATGTTGTAATCTATGACTTCATTGCAACGCCGAAAGAACCGCAGAAGCTTAACTTTCAATGGCCAATCCTTTTTGCCCAGACAGTGTTTTCCGTGACTCGGGAATTACTTCTATACAGACCGATAAAGAGTATTACAAATATCCTTCTATGTCCACTGGAAGATAGTCTCAGTTTTTCTGTACTGCTGGAGGAAGCGGCAGTCTCAGCATTAAATGGGTTTGCCCGAAGTGTGGAATGGGAAAAAAGCAATATATTTTTTAAATCCGTTAAAATCAGCCGTCAGGTCAGCCGTGGCAGATTGGATGAGATTCTGTTAAATGAGCTATCGTTGCTGGATTATTGTGAAATTAAGTATGAAAATGATCTGCGTTTTGCCAATCTGACTGAGCCGGTTGAGAGTTTTAAAGAAAATGAACTGATACAAACTGGCGGTTTCCGGGTCAATGGCACTTATCTCATCGCAGGTGGCATGGGTGGTGTAGGAAAAGTAGTTGCAGCTTATCTGGCCCGCAATTATCAGGCCAGTCTGATTTTAACCGGACGCAGTCCGGAGGGACCCGAACAGCAGCAGTTTTTAGCCCGGCTTTGTCAGTACGGAGGCAGAGGCATCTATATTCAGGGCGATTTAGCCAGTGCTGCTGATATGGAGAGAATAAAGAATCTCTTAAATCAGGATGGATTTCAAATAAACGGCATTTTAAACTGTGCCGGGAATTTATCCGATCAGCAGTTAATCTATATGGAGACAGCGGGCTGCGCCGAAGTAATTGATCCTAAAATTCAAGGTACGATCAATCTGGATTTGATGTCACAAGAAATGGATTTAGATTTCTTTTTGATGTTTTCCTCTGTCTCAGCCATTTCAGGAAATGCGGGACAGACCGTTTACGCCTTTGCAAACCGCTTCCTTGATGAATTTGCAGTAATCCGTGAGCGTCTGCGGGAGGCTGGCAAAAGAAGGGGTAAAACGATTTCAATTGGCTCACCTTACTGGAAAGACGGAGGGATGGCTATGCCGGAGGCGGCAATTAAGTGGCAGGCCCGGGATGCGGGACTGCTTCCGGCAGAAAACGTACTTTGTCTTGGCATGTTGGAACATGCTGTTGTCGGTAAAGAGCATTATATCGGATTTTTATATGGTTACAAAGATAAACTCCTTCACTGGCTGGAACATGCTGTCAAACTGAAATCTGAGAATAGGCTCAATGTTATTGACGACAGCACTGGAGCTGCTGATACTCAATGGCATGTTCAATTCCAGATGGAGTTGTATCAAATGATTGCCAGATTATTGCAGTTGCCGGAAGGCAAGTTAAAGCCTTCCGACTATTTTGACCAGATCGGTATGAATTCACTGTTATTTATGGAATTTTCAGACGAGATTCACGACCGCTTTAAGCTTGATGTTCTGCCATCTGCCTTTTTTGAATTCAACAGCCCTGAAGATGCTGCCGCCTATCTGTTAAAAGATTATTCTTATGAGCTGCAGCAATGGTATCAAAACAAGAGTATCTGTTCTGAACCGGTCCCAGCTAAGTGTGGGGCTCAGCCTGAAGAAGCCTTTGCTGGTTTTCATCAGACACAGCCCCATAATCAGGACATTCAGAAGATTGCAGTGGTAGGTATGGCTGGAGTGTTCCCGGGATCACGGACAGTTGATGAATTCTGGGAAAATATTTCAGAAGGTGTTGACGGTATTACCCAATTGCCCGCCGGTCGTTTGAAAGACTTTGGTTATCAGCGGGAAGCGGATAAAAGTCTCGATGACATTTGTGCTGCAAAAGGCGGTTATCTGACTCATGTTGATCATTTTGATGCTCCTTTTTTTGGTATCTCCAACAAAGAAGCAAAATTTATGGATCCGCAGCAGCGGATCTTTCTGGAAACTGTGTGGGCTGCAATTGAAGATGCCGGATACAGGGCCTGCGATCTTTCAGGAACACAGACCGGTGTCTACGCAGGTGTTGCAAATTCGGATTACTATGATGTAGTCCTGGATGCACAGACTGGTATGGATGCTTACGTTGTCACAGGCAAAGAGCATTCAATTCTGGCGAACCGTGTTTCTTACCTGCTAAATCTGCATGGCCCCAGTGAAGCATTAAATACGGCATGTTCCAGTTCTTTGGTAGCAATAGACCATGCGGTCAGGGCGATTCGGGAAGGACGCTGTGAACTGGCAATTGCGGGTGGGGTCAATATTCTTTCCAGCCGTTCTTACTTTGTTTCCGTATCAGATGCCGGAATGCTTTCTCCACAGGGGCGCTGCAGGCCTTTTGATCAGGCTGCGGATGGTTATGTCAGGGGGGAAGGCTGCGGTGTTCTGATTTTAAAAAACCTGGAGCAGGCAAAGAGAGACGGTGACCAGATTTATGGAGTAATTCTTGGCAGCGGTGTGGGACACAGCGGCAGAACTACGTCGCTGACTGCTCCCAGTGCAAAATCCCAGGCGGAGCTTTTAATCCGTACTTATCGGCAGGCTGGTATGACACCTGCTTCTATCAGCTATCTTGAGGCACACGGCACCGGTACAAAACTGGGAGATCCTATTGAAATAGAAGGGGTTAAATTGGCATGTTCGGAATTATGCCCTGAGTTTAACACGAATAAACCGCCGGTTCCTTATATCGGAATCGGATCGGTCAAAGCGGCGATTGGACATCTGGAATCCGCTGCGGGTGTGGCGGGTGTGATCAAAGTTCTGCTGTCCATGAAGCACAAAACCCTGCCGCCCAATCCGCAGCTGCATACGATAAATCCCTATGTGCAGAGTGAGTACAGCCCGTTTTACTTCGTCAAAGCAAAGCAGCCCTGGATTATTCCGGAAAACCAGACCAAAAGAAGAGCGGGAATCAGTTCTTTTGGATTTGGAGGTACCAACGCGCATCTGATTTTAGAAGAATACCAGGAAGATGCTGTAAAGCAGCAGACAGATGTTTCAAATGATGCGCAGTTATTTGTACTGTCCGCAAAAAATAAGGATCGTGTGATACAATATGTGGCTGAAATCCGGGCCTGTATCAGCAATCAGAGCAGCGGTTTATGTTTTAATGATATGATTTTTACATTACAAACTGGCAGAGAGCCAATGACATCCCGATTTGCCTGTGTGGTTCATGATTTTGATCAATTAATAATGAAACTGGATTATTTCTGCAATGAGGGAAAACCGGATCGCGACAGCTTTTTCAATGACAGCTGTGAAAGTGTTAAGAAAACAATTAACAGCAGCCGGCTGCGGGAGATGAAACCAATGGAAATTGCCGGATTGTGGATTGATGGTTTTGATATTCCGTGGCGTGAACTGCCTGCAGCTCTGGGCAGAAAAAAAATTCACCTGCCGACCTATCCTTTTTCTCCTATAAGGTATTGGTTAGAAAAGGGATCCAATGGTGAACCGCCAACCCAAAGTCTCAATGGGGAAGATCTCAACCATGCACACTATTATTACCCGGTCTGGAAGCAGACAGAAATTCAGGGAATGGCGGATCACTTTTATGAAACCGGATGCACACTGGTGATAGGTTCAGATGAGGATTGTTTAAAGATTTCCGACCTGATTCACGCACGCAATCCAGGTGCCCGGATTATACAGGCGGCGGCAGGACAGCAGTTTAATGAAAATAGTCCTGGAAGCTACCAGATTAACCATCATTTGGAGACAGACTGGAATTGCCTGTTTGATCAATTAGAACTGCAGGGGTCTCTTCCGCAGCAGGTCATTTATCTATGTGATCTGTCCAGGAGACCCGGAGCAGAAGATTCAGTTCAGCTGCTGAGACCATTATTGTATCTGTGCCGAAATCTCATGATCCGGCATCAGTCAGGTATAATCAAACTGTTTTATGCTTATCAATGGGACGACAGCCCGGAGTGCTGCCTTGGACAGGCTGTGGGAGCATTCCTAAAGACCGCAGCACTGGAATATCCTAAGCTGCAATTTGTTACAGCAGGAATTTCAGAGCCCGATATACCAGCCTGTCGGTTACTTTTAGATGAAGTGAATCTGGCCGATCGTGAAGTGCGATATTTAAATCATCAGAGAGAAGTAAAAGAGTATTGCCCACGGCCAGTGGGACAGTATGATCAACAGCCCCTTGTAATAGTTCCAGGCGGAACTTATTTAATAACCGGTGGAAGTGGAGGTCTGGGGCAGATTATCGCAAAGGATCTGGTTAGCAGATATCAGATTAATCTGGTCATTGCCGGAAGGAAAACAGCGGTTAAAGAGAGTTTATCCCAAATCAGGGAAAACGCTGTAACCGGTGCAATCATTGATTATTATAACTGTGATCTGTCTGATTGTGGACAGGTAGAAATATTAGTACAAGAAATAATCAGCCGCTTTGGCAACATAAATGGTATTTTCCATCTGGCTGGATCTATCCGGGATCAGTTTCTGGTAAAAAAAGAAGAGTCTCTGATTGATGAGGTATTGTCACCTAAAATCAATGGGGTATTAAATCTGGAAAAAAGCATATCAGGCCGGCAGGTTGATTTTATCGTGACGTTTTCTTCGCTGGCCGCTGTAACAGGCAATATCGGTCAGGGTGATTACGCTTATGCAAATGCCTTTATGGACGCTTTTTCTATGTACCAGGCAAATCAAAATAAAAAATGGGTTTCTATTAGCTGGCCTTATTGGTCGTCAGCCGGAATGCAGATCATGGCAAGCCAGGCTGAGCAAATCTGTGAGGCTGCGGGACTGATACCGCTGACTGCTGAAAAAGGGCTTGAATTGTTTTATTTCATTATGGCCCATCCTGCTTCTCATATCATACCTCTGTATGGTGTCAGCAAGCTGATAGAACAAAGTATGGGGAATAAAAACCACAATCAATTAGTACAGCAGCAAACAGATGAAAAACCGATATGCACCTGGCTTACTGAAATGTTTTCAGATTTGCTGGATATTGAAGCAGACCAGCTGGATCCGGAGATTTCGTTTGACGAATATGGCGTAGATTCCATTGTTGTTAATAAATTCAACAGCAGGATCGAAAAGAGATTTCCTGATGTGGCTAAAACGCTGCTGTTTGAATATGACAACATCGCAAAGCTGTCACAATATTTAGAACAAGAAAGCGACCGGAACCCGACTGGATGTCATTCAGATGAAATACAGACCTTCAGGGAATCGGTTCCGGCACAGGAAAACAACGATATTGCCGTCATTGGTATCGGCGGAGTTTATCCCATGGCAGAAACCCTTGATGAATTCTGGGAAAATTTAAAGCAGGGCAAAGACTGTATCGAAGAAATTCCCAGGCAGCGTTGGGACTGGACCGATAAGCAGCGATATGGAAGCATGGATTGTCATTGGGGCGGATTTTTAAGTGATATTGATTCTTTTGACTGTCAGTTTTTTAAAATATCCCCACGCGAGGCCCAGCTGATGGATCCTCAGGAACGGCTGTTTTTACAAGTTGTCTGGGAAACGCTGCAGGATTCAGGATATGGCGGCATTTTTGCAGATCGGGAGGGCCCTTTTGATGTAGGGGTTTTTGCCGGAGTTACAACTAACACATTACCTTATTTAGGAATTGCCAGGCAGCAGGATAAAAGCATTTACCCCAATGCGCATTTTTGGTCGATTCCCAACCGGGTTTCATTTTCGTTCCGGTTTACAGGCCCAAGCCTGACTGTTGATACAGCATGTTCCTCTTCTTTAACTGCAGTTCATCTTGCATGCCAGAGTATTCACAGAGGGGAATGTTCCATGGCAGTGGCAGGTGGAGTCAATCTTTACCTGAGTCCGGCTAAATATCAGCAGATGAGTTCAGCCGGAATGCTGTCAAAAACCGGGCGATGCAAAAGCTTTGGGTCTGGAGGAGATGGGTTTGTGCCAGGTGAAGGCGCTGGTGCCATATTATTAAAGCCTTTGACCCAGGCAATAAAGGATCAGGATCATATTTATGGAGTAATTAAAGGAAGCAGCTTAAATCACGGCGGCAGCACAAACGGACTTACAGTCCCAAGTCCGGTCAGCCAGGCAGAGGTAATTTTGCATGCCTGTGAAAACGCCAGGATTGATCCTTTGACAATCAGCTATATCGAAGCTCACGGGACCGGCACTGAGCTGGGCGATCCCATCGAAATTGAAGGTCTTACACGAGTATTCAGGCAATATACCAGGGAGCGGCAATTCTGCTCTGTGGGTTCACTAAAGTCAAATATTGGACATCTTGAAGCAGCAGCAGGAATTGCTGGAATCACCAAAGTACTGCTTCAGATGAAGCACCGCATGCTGGTTCCATCTCTGCATTCGGAAGTTTTAAATCCGAATATCAATTTTGCAGAAACGCCTTTTTATATTCAAAAAGAGAGTGCATTCTGGAAGAATAGGATGGCTGCCATTCCACGCCGGGCGGGAATCAGTTCCTTTGGAGCAGGGGGGACTAACGTACATATTGTTCTGGAAGAATATGAAAGGATTGAAAATACCTGCATAATTAACGGTGACAGTAAATCATTAATTATACTTTCAGCCTGCGATCAGAATGAATTGAAGAATTATGCTGCCCGGCTGGCCAATTATATACGAATGCAGGATCAGCCGCTAAGTCTGGCGGGAATTGCGTATACATTGCAGACAGGACGCAGCAGCTTAAACTGCCGGTGTGCTTTCGTGGTGGATTCTATGTCTGGGCTGTCAGAGTATTTGGAAACGATCAGCAGGGAAGGGGAACAGGCGCCGGAGGTATATTATGGTTTTGTCAGACACAGCCGACTGCGCAAACCAGTCAGCTATCCTGAGGACTGGACCGGTGATCAAAATCACGTGTCACCGGATCTGGAAAAGATCGCAAAACTGTGGGTGGCAGGAGGAGAGATATCCTGGCCTGCGTTATATCGTGCAGGGACACCGATGAAACTATCACTGCCATTTCCCTCCATGAACTCTAAAAAGTTTCCGCTCAAACAACTATTTGACAATACGGAACAATCAATTACAGATATCGAGGTGAAAATTTTGGATACATATTATAAAACGGAGCAGCAAACGATTCGGAATGAGCTGATTACAACGCTAAAAAAAGCTGTTGCAGAGGTGCTCTATCTGGAATCTGAGGAGATTGATGAGGACACGCAGTTTATTGATCTGGGATTAGATTCGATTTTGGGAGTTGAGCTGGTCAGTATCTTAAATAAGCAGTTAAAACTGTCAGTGAAGGCAACCAAACTATATGAGTTCACAACTATATCTGAATTCTCCGATTTTTTGGCCGGAATGATTCATAAAACCGAACCACCGGTAAACGAGCCGGAATGCAGGCCGAAAACACCGGACATCGTACCGGTTCGTCAGGCACAGACTCTGGTATTTAAAACAAAAGCGCCGGTATCATCAGCCGGTATTATTGAAAAACCGAAACTGCAGAAAACTGACGATCAGCAGGTAGCTGAAACCGGTGATGTGGCAGTGGTTGGTATATCGGTGCGGCTGCCTGGCGTAAATGATATCTGGGAGTTTTGGAATCTGATTGAAAAAGGGGGCACTACCATCACTGAGATACCGGAAAACCGGTGGGTCATTGAAGCTGAGGAATCACAAGCCGAAAGTGGAAGGCAGCAAAAGAGGAGCCGTCATGGCGGGTTCTTAAACAATGTGGATAAGTTTGAACCGGAATTTTTCGGAATATCTCCGTGGGAAGCAGCGCAGATGGATCCCCAGCACCGGATCGTGCTGCAGGAAGTCTGGAGGGCTCTGGAGAATGCCGGTTATCCCCCTGAGTCCTTAAGTCAGAAAAGGTGTGGTATTTATCTGGGAGCAGGAAGTATCAATGAATACAATTCCAGATATATGTTTAATGCCTCTTCCCTGTTGTCTGCGAGAGCAGCCTATTATCTCAACTTAAAGGGGCCTGTCGTATCCATAGATACGGCCTGTTCTTCTTCCTTAGTTGCACTCCACATGGCTTCCCAGTCACTGCTTAATAAAGAAACCGATATGATGATCACCGGGGGCATCAGTTTGTATTTAAACAACAATATTTATAACCAGCTGGACGATGCCCAGATGATTTCACCGGATGGAGTATGCCGCAGCTTTGATGAGGCAGCAAACGGGTTTGTACCATCGGAGGGCTGTGTGGTGCTGATTCTTAAACGCTATCAGGATGCAGTAAACGATGGTGATTATATCTATGCAGCAATTAAAAGCTCAGCAATCAACCAGGATGGCCGTACCAATGGGATCACTGCACCCAGTGGTGCAGCACAGCGGGAACTGTTAATTGATGTTTACAAAAAGGGCAATATTGATCCTGCAACAATAACTTATGCCGAAGCTCACGGTACCGGAACCAGCCTTGGTGATCCGATTGAATTTGAAGCTTTGAGCGAAGCCTTCCGGATGTTTACAGATCAGCAGAATTTCTGTGCACTGGGCTCGGTTAAAACAAACATTGGACATACGTCAGCAGCATCCGGGGCAGCCGGAGTGGTTAAAGTGATTCTGTCAATGATGAATAAAAAAATACCTCCTCTGCTTAATTTTAAAACACCTAATCACTTAATCGATCTTGACAACAGTCCATTTTATATCAATGACAAGTTAAAAACGTGGGGGGATGGCCGTACACCGCTGAGAGCCTGTGTCAGCTCATTTGGATTCAGCGGGACAAACGCCCATATGGTGCTTGAATCAGCGGGTAAGAATTTTGCAGGTCAGAGAGAAACGGAAAGTCAGCAGCCGTATTATTTGATCCCGTTATCAGCGAAAACACAGCAGTCACTGGCTGGATTTTGTATAGATTTTGTGCATTGGATTAAACAGGACCAGGCTGATACCCGGCTATCTGATATATCCTATACTCTTTTCAATGGCCGTCAGCATTTTGATGTCAGAAAGGCTTTGATTGTGAAAGATAAGCAGGATCTGATCTGTCAGCTTGAACAGCTTACGATTGGTAATCAGCAGGAAGCAGCAGACAGTTACTACAAATCCAAGCAGTTTCTGACCATGTTAAAAGAGTTTGGAACCAGTATTATGGAGCAGGTGAATTACAGCACCGTCAAATCTGATGCGGAGTATCATACGAAACTAATGACCCTGGCGGAATTGTACATGACCGGCATAGATCTGGACTGGGAACAGCTATTTGAAAAAGGATTGGTAAGGAAAGTGCCGCTGCCAATGTATCATTTTGAAGGCAAATCATATTGGCTTAAAGATGCTGTAAAAGGGCAGCCGGTTAAGGAATCTGCTCAGGCGGCCGAAATCCGTACCGTACCGGTAAAAGAAAAAGAGACTAAAATGACATCGGAACAGGCGCTGAAATTGCTGTCAGGCATTTTTCAGGAAAAAACAACCGGGAATGTATGAACAGGAGGTTATCATGTATTCTTATCAGGAAATATATCAAAAAACCAGGCAGAGTGCGGCCGAAGTATTATACATGAACGAGCAGGACATTAATGATGATAAAAGGCTTCCGGAGCTGGGAATGGATTCGATCATTGGAGTGGAATTAATTGTCCGGCTCAACCGCTTTTTTGGCTGTCATCTGGAAAAGAACGTCATTTATGAATATCCGACCATCAATAAGCTGGTTAAATTTATCGAAAGTCAGATAAATCACAGCATTTCTTCCGATTCCGCTGAGCCGCTTAAGGCTCTGTCGGATGATGGTTATTTTCAACAGTTGAAAGAAAAAGGTCAGAACAGTCCGGAGTGGTCTAAAGTAATGGAAGCAATTACGAAAATCTTTGGATCTGTACCAGATGACCTATTGATGCGGTTTTCGAATTTGTCGGAATTAGCTGTTTATTTATCGGGACGGAATGAAACTAATCCGGAGCCTCAGGCAGCGGATAAGTTTAATGAAAAAAAGGTGGTTTTAAAAAAAAACCATATAATTAGAGAAGATCATTTAGAAACAAGCCAGGATATTGCGGTGGTAGGAATCAGCGGCAGGTTTCCCCAATCGGAACACTTAGATTCTTTTTGGAATCATTTGCTGCAAGGAGACAGCCTGATCAGTGAAATTCCCCCGGAGCGATGGGACTGGAAAGAATATGCGGCGGAATCAGGCAGCAAATGGGGCGGCTTTATTAAAAACATCGATCAGTTCGATCCGCTTTTTTTTCATATTTCGCCGCGTGAAGCAGTGCAGATGGATCCCCAGATCCGTCTGCTGCTGGAA
>Ga0316600_10000408_pt1 | contig 21465 bp, 21 predicted proteins | sample OWC_soil_day5_CT_FD_207652 | JGI IMG/M metagenome (GOLD analysis project Ga0316600, IMG submission 207652) | Wetland soil microbial communities from Old Woman Creek delta, Ohio, United States - OWC_soil_day5_CT | ecosystem: Environmental > Terrestrial > Soil > Wetlands | place: USA: Ohio... | reverse complement strand
AGGAGTCTGAAAACTGATGTTACTATACTTGAGTAAAAGAATCGCACGTTCATTTCTTACATTAATCATCATTCTGACCGTTGTATTCTGTCTTCTCCGCCTTGTGCCGATTGAAGGTTATTTTCAGAACTTTGATAAAATGACGCCTCAGCAAATCGAAGTGGGTTTAAAGGAGATGGGATTGTCGGATTCCCTTCCACTTCAGATTGTTCATTTTTTCCAGAAACTGCTTCATGGTAATCTGGGTACTTCCAGGATTTATCGTTCCAATGTCCCGGTATCCGATATTCTGGCGGATAAAGTTCCAGTATCCATTAAGCTGGGAATCTGGTCTATGGTTGTCTCACTTCTGGTTGGACTTCCCATGGGGGCTTTTATGGCAAGGTATCAGTATCGTTGGTTTGACAAAATAGGAACGTTTTTTATTGTGTGTATTCAGGCTGTACCGGCTGCAGTCTATTTCCTTTATATTCAGCTTTATGGGACACAGCTCTTTCATGTAGGACTGCTCTTTCAGATCGATGATCCCAATTACTGGATTTTGCCGGTTATTTCCATGTCTCTTGGAAATATTGCATTTTACGGGATGTGGCTGAGACGGTATATGATTGATGAAAGCAATAAGGATTATGTCAGGCTGGCAAAGGCAAAAGGGCTGTCAGAGGGTAATGTTATGTTTAAACATATTTTCCGCAATGCCTTTGTTCCCCTTGCCCAGTACATTCCTACTGCATTTTTAAATACGGTGATCGGTTCTATTTACATAGAATCTCTTTACAGTATTCCTGGAATGGGCGGTCTTTTGGTCACCGTAATTAAAAAGCATGACAATGCCATGGTACAGGGGATTGTACTTTTGTATGCCTGTGTGGGCGTACTGGGACTGCTTCTTGGCGATCTTATGATGGTAATGCTGGATCCCAGAATCAGCCTTGGAAAGAAAGCAGGTGACAGATGATGAAGCAATTTTCTTACCGTCATACAAAGGAAGCAGAGTTAATTGAAAATATGGAAGAAGCAGAGCTGTTTACGTTTGGGGGATATAATGAAGCGGAAACAGAAAAGACGGGATTCAGCAATTATTCTTACTGGAATAGTACACTCCATGCTTTCTTTAAGAACAGGATAGCCTTTGCTTTACTGGTGCTGTTAATGCTGTTACTGGCATTTACGTTTATACAGCCTTATCTTCCAGGCCAGTATGATCCAAACCTGATTATCAATGATACCAGTGGAATGCAGTTTCGCAATATTCCGCCTGGAAAACAATTTATTCTTGGGACTAATTCCATCGGTCAGGATTTATGGGCAAGGATCTGGTCGGGAACCAGGACTTCGCTGTTTATTGGCTTATCAGTGGCACTGGCGGAGGCGGTAATCGGTATTACTGTTGGGGTGATCTGGGGTTATGTCAGAAAGGCGGACTTTATACTGACTGAAATTTATAATATTATTGATAATATACCAAATACGATTATATTGATTTTGATCTCTTACATATTAAAACCCAGCGTTAAAACACTGATATTCGCTATGTGCCTTACGGGATGGATTCAGATGGCAAGGTTTATCCGCAACCAGATACTCATTATCAGAGACAGGGATTATAATGTGGCCAGCCGGTGTCTTGGAACACCCACAGTCAGAATTATTGTAAAAAATCTTCTGCCTTATCTGGTTTCTGTCATTATGCTTCGTATGGCACTTACCATTCCGGCGGCTATTGGCAATGAAGTGTTTATTACCTATATTGGTCTTGGGCTTCCGGTTAATATTCCAAGTCTTGGGAACTTAATCAATGAAGGAAGAGCACTGATTACCAGCCCGGCACTGCGCTATCAGCTGGTTTATCCTACCATTATTCTTTCATTTGTAACTATTTCTTTCTACATTATCGGCAACGCGTTTTCTGATGCCGCCGATCCGAAGAATCACTTATAAGGAGGCAGCCAATGGAACGAGAGACGATATTAGAGGTAAATGATTTAGATATCACCTTTGAACTGAGAGGGAAACGGCTTCATGCCATACGGGGAATTTCACTGGAACTTTATAAAGGGGAAATTCTGGCGATTGTAGGAGAATCGGGAAGCGGAAAATCGGTATTTACAAAATCATTTATGGGACTCTTAGATAAAAATGGCAGTGTCAGCGGGGGGAGAGCCGTATATTATGGCTCGGATAATAAGATTCCAGTTGAGTTAACGGGAATTAAGAAAGAAAAAGACTGGTTAAGGCTGCGGGGACATGAAATTGCCATGATCATGCAGGATCCAATGACCAGCTTAAACCCATTAAAGACCATTGGTGCACAGATTATGGAGGCGGTTCTCCTGCATCAGAAGGGAAGCAGGGCTGAGGCCAAAAAACGGACGCTTCAGTATCTGACCGACGTGGGAATTCAGGATCCGGAGAAACGATTTTCTCAGTATCCTCATGAATTTTCAGGGGGTATGCGCCAGCGTGTGGTGATTGCCATAGCAATTGCCTGCAATCCTCAGATTCTTATTTGTGATGAGCCCACGACGGCTCTTGATGTGACTATACAGGCTCAGATTCTGGAACTGATTAAGGAACTGCGGCTGAAATATAAGCTTTCTGTGATCCTTATCACTCATGATCTGGGAGTAGTGGCTAATACGGCAGACAGAGTAGCTGTGATGTATGCCGGAGATATTGTAGAGATTGGAACCAGTGAGGATATCTTTTATGATGCAAGACACCCTTATACCTGGGCGCTCCTTTCATCTTTGCCCCAGGTTGGGATAAAAGGAGAGAATTTATTCTCCATTGCCGGAACACCGCCCAATCTTTATGCAGAAATAAAGGGAGATGCGTTTGCTCCCAGAAATCCCCAGGCACTTAAGATTGATTTTGTGAAGAATCCTCCTTATTTCAGCATTTCTCCTACTCATAAGGCTAAAACCTGGCTGCTGGATGAACGGGCACCAAAGGCGGATCCGCCGCCTGTACTAAAAATAATCAGAGAGGGAGGTCTGTTCTGATGGAGCGGGAAGTATTACTGGAAGTTAAGGATTTGGAAGTGACCTTCGGCGAACGTAAAAAGAAATATCAGGCAGTAAAAATGGTAAACTTTAAGATTTATAAAGGGGAAACCTTTGGACTGGTGGGAGAATCCGGTTCTGGAAAAACTACCATTGGCCGGGCTGTTATGAGAATTATTAAGACTTCGGGAGGAGAGATTCTCTACAAGGGGCAGAAAATAAACGGAGATATTTCGGGGGAACTGGATCGGAAGGTGATTCAGGAAATCCAGATGATTTTTCAGGATCCTCAGGCATCTTTAAATGAAAGAGCCAAGGTAGATTATATTGTAAGCGAAGGGCTATTGAATATTGAAAAAGGGATTCCTGAGAAGGAAAGGAAAGAACGGGTAAATCAGGCACTTCTTGATGTGGGGCTTCTTCCGGAGTTTGCCAGCCGTTTCCCCCATGAGTTTTCGGGAGGACAGAGACAGCGGATCGGGATTGCAAGATCTTTGATTATGAAACCGGAGTTTATTATAGCGGATGAACCGATTTCTGCTCTCGATGTGTCGGTACGGGCTCAGGTTCTGAATCTTCTTACCAGAATTCAGAAAGAACGTCAGATTACTTATCTGTTTATTGCTCATGATTTATCGGTCATGCGGTTTATTACTGACCGGATTGCAGTCATTCGCAAGGGAGAGATCGTGGAGATGGCTGAGACGGAGGAATTGATTACCCACGCCTTTCACCCTTATACCAGAGCGCTTCTCTCAGCAATTCCCATGCCGGATCCAAAGCATGAGAAGGAGAAGAAGCTGATGGTTTATGATCCGTCCATGCATGATTATACAACTGATCAGCCTTTTTGGCAGGAAATCAGAAAAGAACATTATGTACTGGCGAATAAAAAAGAGGCGGAAGAATATAAAAAATTATATGAGCGTTGACGAAACGGATGACAGGCAGCGGAAGTATCCGCTGCCTTTGACTTGCAGGTCCGGTTCTTTGGAATGAAGGGAGACAGTGATGGAACAGCAGTTTGCAGTAATTAAAAAGCCGGTAATTACCATATGGGACCGGCCTGGAGAAACAAAGGAGAACAGGGAAAAGAAACTGGTTTCTTCCATTGCAGATGAAGGGGTATACGGTATGGGACTTCGGATCACAGGGGAGGAAGACCAGGGATTTTATCCGGTTGTAACAGCCTATCATTATCCGGGGTATGTAAGAGAAGAGGATGTGGAACTGACCGGGCTTTCTTCCCTGATTAACTGGGAAGAGGGTGGTCTCATGGTAACAGATGGAGAATTAGTGGATATTATGTCAATTCCCAAGGTCCAGGGAGTGAGAATCATGAGTGTTCCCAGAGGAGCGCTGATTAAGGTGAGAGAGTTTGAGTCTGAGGAACCTGGCTGGGCAATGGTTGAGTTATTTGACGGGCAGAATGGGTTTATTAGGAATCAGTACCTGCGTCCGAAAGAATATTCCCAAAGCGCATTGTGGACGGATCATCTTCCACAGAAGAAAATTGTGGATGAAAGAGAATTTCGTCTGGCAGTGATTGAGACGGCAATGGAGTATCTGGGCACCCAGTACCGGTGGGGAGGCAGAACTTCGCTTGGGATTGACTGTTCTGGTTTAACGTCACAGAGCTATCTGATGAACGGAATTATTATATTTAGGGATGCAAAAATACAGCCGGGGTTTCCGGTTAAGGAAATTCCTAAGGATGAAATGCTTCCAGGGGATCTCATGTATTTTCCGGGTCATATTGCCATGTATATGGGAGATGGATCATATATTCATTCCACGGGTAAGATTGGCAGCAGCGGAGTGGTCATTAACAGTTTAAATCCGGATGCAGCGGATTACCGGGATGATCTGGCCAAAAGCTGGTATGCTTCGGGGAGTATATTCTAATAAAAAACGGAGGATGACATGGATAACAGATTTACATTAGAGAAAAGAATTCAGGCAGAACTTATGAGCTATGACGGGAAGATGGGAATCTATCTCAATGATTTTCATGGTAATGTGATCACTATGGGGCAGGATGAAAAATATGAGACTGCAAGTACCATTAAGACCTTTATACTTGCCTGTTTATTTGATGAAGTGGAAAAAGGGAACAAAAGCCTTGAGGATCTGGTGGAATATAAGGCGGAACATGTGGTGGATGGGAGCGGCGTACTGGTGGCCCTGGAACCAGGGGCTGTACTGCGGGTAAAAGATGCGGCTGTCTTTATGATTATCGTCAGTGATAATATTGCTACTAATATGATGATTGACTATCTGGGACTGGATACCATTAACCGCTGTATTGAAAAGCTGGGATGCAAGGATACGTTTCTTTATAATCCCATTCACTTTGACCGGTATCGGCAACTGGGGACCAGCACGCCAAACGATTATGGCAGTGTGTTTAAAAGATTGGCAAAGGGAGAGCTGATCAGCGAGAAAGCTGATGGGGCAATGCTTGAAATATTAAAAAAGCAGCATTACAACAGTATGATAACAAAAGACTTTCCGCCGGTCTATATGGACAGTGACAATACAGATGAGATACTGATTTCAGTGGCTTCAAAAAGCGGGAGCATGGATGCCTGCCGCAATGACGGAGGCATCGTATTTACTCCATATGGACCGTATGTGATTGTGATGTTTCATAAAGAGTTTTCCGATGCCATGTATTATCCGGCTCATCCGGCCACTATATTCGGAGCCAGGGTAAGCAAAATGGTACTGGATCAGTTCCTGGCTTTGGAAGGAAGATTCTGTCTGTAAAGACCTACAGGCTTAAAAGCTGGGACAGATCATAGATGGTATAAGTAGCATCAGAACTGGCGGGAGAATCTGTACGGGTAAAGAGACAGGAGTCAATTCCGGCATTAACGGCACCCCTGATATCAGAACTTAAACTGTCCCCAACCATGATGGTTTCTTCCAAATTGAGATCAGGAATATGATCAAAGCAGTGTTTAAAAAAGTGGATAGATGGCTTTTCGCTTCCCACTTTTTCCGATATAAACATTCCGTCAAACAGGTCAAAGATACCAGCCTGATTTAGTCTGGTAACCTGGGTGGTATAGACCCCGTTGGAAGCGGTATAAAGCTTTTTCCCCATGCTTTTTAGCTGGGTCAGCGTCTCTTTTGCGTGGGGGATGAGCTCCGGGCTGTTGCCTAAAAAGCTTCGGTAGCGGGATTCTGCCTCCACTCCATCTACTTCCTGCTCCAGAGTCTGAAAGTATAGGGAAAATCTTGTGTGAAATACTTCTTCCCTGCTGATCTTCTCCTGCTCCAAAAGATTCCAGAGATTCATATTTATCTTTTTATATTCTTCCAGCATGCTGCGTTCAAAGGGAAGGCAGTAGGATTCTATTACATTCTGAAAGCTCCGTTCTTCTGCCGCATCAAAATCCAGGATGGTGTTGTCAATATCGATTAAGTATGTTTGGTACATGTTTTTAGTCCTCCATATTCCAGTGCTTCTTAAAGAAGTTTAAGCAGATTCCTAACAGAGGGGAAAGGAGCAGAACACTGATTACGGTTCCTTCCCGGATCTGCCAGGGCGTATGTGCCCATAAGGTAAGGGCGATGGCAGCAACCAGAAATATCACATCAAAGCTCATGCGCACAGCGGTAAATTTCTTGTGAAAAAGTTCCGTAATGGTAAGGCAGAGACTCTCTAAGGGGAACTTTATAATTCCAATTGCCAGAACTGCGCCAAGGCTTATGGAAGCGAAAATCAAACCGATCCCATAGAGCAGTACTCTAAAAAGGTAGCTTTCGGCCGTAAAACCGGACAGAACCTGGTAGAGAAAAAAGTTAATGATAATTCCGTTGGCAATGGTAGCGATAATCTGAATGATGTCCTTATAGTTTAATCTGGTACGTCTTAAAAGTAAATAGCTGATAAAAAAAATGGTATTAACCAGGTTTAATATGGTGCCAACTTTCCATGGAATGAGAAAGGAAAGTGTAACTGCCAGTGCATTTAAAACACTCTGGCCGATGGCTGCTTTTAACTGCAGCGATACTCCAAATCCAAATAGTACAAAGTTCAGGATGGAATAAGCGATTAATTTTGTGTTTTTCTTCGTCATTGTTTTCACCTCGGGAATATGATACCATAGTTTCTGGATAACCTACTATGAGATTTATCATATCAGAGGAAATAATAATGAAACAGTTTATAACGTGTGAGATTCCGGATCATTTAATAAAAATGGGGCGGGAGAAACGCTTCCCCAAAGGCAGCAATATATTTAAGGTGGGGGAGTCCATTTCCCGCTGTTATTATATCTGCTCCGGTGCAGTAAAAATATATATTGATCATGAAAACGGCCGACGCTCCATTCTTGATTTTGCAGGAAAAGAGGACTGGCTGGGGGAGCTTTCTATTTTCTGTAATGAGGACTTTACAAAAGAAAATAAAGTGGTGGATGACATCTGCTGCCTGGAGTTTGATTTGGAGGACATTAGAGATATGTGTAAAAAGGACGCCGGCGTATCCTTCTATTTCGCATCCTATATCTCCGGTAAACTGATGGCCAGAAGCTTCCGGCTTAGTGAATATCTTAATTATTCTCTGGAAAAAAGGCTTGCTGCCTTTATACTGACCCATCACAAAGAGGGATCTTACAGGATTTCCCATACAGACGTCTCTGAGTATATGAATGTCAGCTATCGTCATGTACTGTTTGTCATGAAAAAATTTTGTGATGATGGAATTATGAAAAAAGAGAAAGGGTATTTTATCGCTGATTTTAAGAGACTGCAGGAGATTGCGGAACGTTCTGAATAAAACATAATTACTATTGTTTCCTATTCCATTTTTCGATATAATGAAAGATACGGATTTCTTTGGGAATGGGGAAAAAGAAAACAAGAGATTGGAATCGTATATATGGAAGAGGAACATAATGAAGGTAGAAGGAATACGGGAATTCTGCACTTTGAAGATGGAACTTTCTTAAGTTACCGGATTGTAAAATCCAAGAGAAAAACCATGGCACTGCAGATCTCAAAAACAGGGGAAGTGATCGTAAGGCTTCCTTCCACAGCATCTTACCGCCTGGGGCATGAGCTGGTATTAAAAAACAGCAGATGGGTGTATGAGGCAGTTTTAAAGATTAAGTCCCGTCCAGTATTAAACCAGTTTTCATGGGAAGATGGTAGTGAACTGCTGCTATTTGGTGAAAAGCGTATCATTCGAATCCTGCATGATGTTAAGCGAAAGGGGGTTTTAATAAAGGAATCTCCGGAAGAATTAATAATCACTGGTCCCATAGATGGGGAGGATACGGTCAAAACAGTGATTAAGCGCTGGTACAGGCAGCGTGCGAGGCAGTATCTGGAGGAGAAAGCTGCTGTGTGGGCACAAATTATGAAAACGGATTACGGCAGAATCGCCATTCGGGATCAGGCCACCAGGTGGGGCAGCTGCAGTGGAAAGGGAAACTTAAACTTTAACTGGAGACTTGTACTGCTGCCGGAAGAACTGACTGATTATGTGGTAGTACATGAACTGGCCCATCGGTTTCATATGAATCATTCAAAAGCATTCTGGTTTACTGTAGAAAAGGAAATACCGGATTACCGGTCCAGGAGGAAGAGATTAAGGGAATATGAAAGTGACATCTATCAGAAATATTAAAATAAAAACAAAACTCATTTTATTGGGTGCAATCAGCATACTCGGATTAATATTTATTGGAACGGAATCTGTTATAACAGCTAGTAAGATTAATGAAGCAAGTACGGTGATTTCCCAGTCATGGGTGCCTGCAATTATTATTGCCGAAGAGTTAAACACAAAGACAGCCGATTACCGTATTAAGGAATATAACCATGTGGTCACTTCAAGCGGAGCTGACAAATCTCGGCTGGAGCAGGAGATGGATAGCATTAAAACTGAGATAGACCGGTCTTTTGCCAGATATGAACTTTATATTACTGATGAGTCAGACCGCCGGTTGATGAATGAGGCCAAAGATAACTGGAGGAAGTATTTAGAATGCAGTTATCGCCTTCTTGCCGTCAGCCGGGAAAATAACTCCAGTGAAGCATTTAATATCATCATGGGAGAATCCAGAGAGCTGTTTGATCAGGCAAGCGATGGATTTTTGGAGGTTGTGGATTATAACAGAAAAGGATCAGAAGCAGCCAGCATTGAAGGGGATCATTTATATATGCGTCTGGCAAGGATGAAGGTCATCAGCGTTGGCGTGGTGGGATTTTTAATTTCACTCCTTGTGATTTATATTATCATTGCCATTGATAAACCGGTAAAGGATCTTGTGGAGGGAACCAGAAGAGTGGCAGACGGAGATCTGGGAGTATATTTAACCTACCGGTCCAGAGATGAAATCGGAATTCTGACCAATTCTGTCAATGAATTGATTGACAGGTTAAAGCATATTATTGACGATGAAAAATATCTATTTCAGGAAATTGGAAGTGAGAACTTTGAGGTGAAATCCACCTGTGAAAAAGCTTACCGTGGGGATTTTGCCCCCATTCTTTATTCCATTACAAGCCTTATGAGCCGGTTATCTGCAGCGAAGAAGCGAAAAGAAGGCTGTAAAGAGAATCAGGAAACAGGGAAAAAAAGAGTTCGGGAAATAACGAGAGCCAGGAGAGTGAAAGAGATAAAAAGCACAAAAGAAGAGACAGCACAAAAGAGTGTTATTAAGGAGATCAAGAAAGATGGCAGCAGAACGATGGATGCTTCAGACTAAACGGGCTGATTTTGATGAAATGGCAAAGCTTCATCAGATATCACCGGTAACGGCGAGAATTATCAGAAACCGGGAAGTATTAGGGCCGGAAGCCGTGGAAAAGTATTTAAGAGGGGGGCTGGGTGACTTATACAGCCCCTGTCTGCTGAAAGATATGGATCGTGCCATATTGATTTTAAAAGAAAAGATACAACAGTTGAAGCCGATCCGGATCGTAGGAGATTATGATATTGACGGAGTCTGTTCTACTTACCTTTTGTATCAGGCACTGAAAGAAACAGGTGCAGTAGTAGACTATGAGATCCCGGACAGAATTAAGGATGGATATGGGATTAACGAATCTATCATCAGGGCTGCTTATGAGGATGGCGTTGATACCATTGTGACCTGTGATAATGGTATAGCTGCAGTAGAACAAATCAGCCTTGCCAAAGAACTTGGAATGACAGTGATTGTAACAGATCATCATGATATCCGCAAAGAGGATGGGCAGGAGATACTGCCACCTGGTGATGCAATTGTAAATCCCAAGCAGGAAGCCTGCAAGTATCCGTTTCCTGAGATTTGCGGTGCTATGGTGGCCTTTAAGCTGATACAGGCTTTGTATGAGGCGTTTGGCATATCAAAAGAGAAATCCTTTGATATGGTGGAATTTGCTGCCATAGCAACTGTTGGAGATGTGATGAAGCTGCAGGATGAGAACCGGATTATTGTGAAAGAAGGCTTAAAGCGCATTGGAAAGACAAAAAGTCTGGGGCTTTTAAAACTCATTGAGAAGAATAATCTGGATAAGGATCATATCACGGCATATCAGATAGGATTTGTGATCGGTCCTTGTTTAAATGCAGGCGGACGTCTGGTGACTGCTAAGCTGGCTCTTTCTCTGCTTTTATGTGAGGAAGAGGAAGAAGCAGATAAAATGGCGGTCGAATTAAAGGAACTTAATGACCAGAGGAAGGATATGACAAAATCGGGAACAGACGAAGCGGTAAAGCTGGTAGAAGAACATTTTTCCAAGGATAAGGTTCTGGTGGTATATCTGCCGGATTGCCATGAGTCTCTTGCTGGTATCATAGCCGGAAGATTAAGAGAGCGTTTTCAAAAACCGGCATTTGTGCTGACGGATGGGGAGGAGCATGTAAAGGGTTCCGGACGTTCCATTGAGTCTTACCATATGTTTGATGCTCTGGTGGAGGTAAAGGAACTTCTGCTGAAATTCGGAGGTCACCCGATGGCAGCAGGGCTGTCTCTTTTAAAGGAAAACGTGGATGAATTACGTAGAGCTTTAAATGAAAAGGCAGAGTTAACAGAAGAGGATTTTGTCAAGAAGGTATGGATTGATGTTCCCATGCCTCTCGAATACATAAGTGAGCCTTTGATTGAGGAACTGGATATACTGGAACCATATGGACAGGGAAATGAAAAACCTTTGTTTGCACAGAAGGATCTGTCCATTCGCAGTGTTCGGGTACTGGGGAAAAACAGGAATGTGGTTAAATTTTCACTGGTAACAAAGAATGGTACGCCCATGGATGGGCTTTTGTTTGAGGACGGAGATTTATTTGTAGAAGAACTGGGAAATCGCCGCCAGCTTGATGTGGTGTATTATCCGGCAGTAAATGAATACAATGGAAATAAATCGCTTCAGATTGTGATAAAAAATTACCGGATTTTAACCTAAATCACACAACAGGATCTTTATGAAAAGCTTCTTGCTCAGTATGCAGAAGATGAGAAAGCCTTGACATTTTAAGGAAGTTTGCTATATAATCTACCAAAATGCTAAAGAGTAACGATTCAAAAGGAAAAGTGAGGGAATGGACATGGTAAATGAAGTAATGAAGTTTATCACCGGCTTTGACAAGGAAGTAGGAGAAGCCATCGAAAAGGAATGCGCACGTCAGCGAAGAAATCTGGAATTAATTGCATCCGAAAACATTGTTTCAGAACCGGTTATGATGGCTATGGGAACTGTGCTTACCAACAAATATGCGGAAGGTTACCCCGGAAAGCGTTATTACGGCGGATGTGAAGAGGTGGATGTGGTGGAAACCATCGCCATTGAACGTGCAAAAAAACTGTTCGGCTGTGATTATGCCAATGTTCAGCCCCATTCAGGAGCCCAGGCCAATATGGCAGTATTTCTTGCCATGTTAAATCCAGGCGATACCGTTATGGGAATGAATTTAAATCATGGCGGTCATTTAACTCATGGAAGCCCAGTAAACTTTTCCGGTCTTTATTTTAATATCGTTCCTTATGGTGTCAATGATGATGGATTCCTTGATTATGATGAGATGGAGCGTCTGGCAGTTGAGCATAAGCCTAAACTAATTGTAGCAGGTGCTAGTGCTTATGGCAGAGCCATTGACTTTAAGCGGTTTAGAGAAGTAGCAGATAAGGTGGGAGCTTACTTAATGGTGGATATGGCTCACATTGCAGGACTGGTTGCAGCAGGACTTCATGAAAGCCCCATTCCTTATGCAGATGTGGTTACCACCACAACCCATAAAACCTTAAGAGGACCAAGAGGCGGTATGATCCTGGCAAATCAGGAGGCCGCTGATAAGTTTAACTTTAATAAAGCAATTTTCCCGGGAACTCAGGGCGGTCCGTTAGAGCATGTAATCGCTGGAAAGGCAGTATGCTTTGGAGAAGCGTTAAAGCCTGAGTTTAAGACCTATCAGGAGCAGGTGGTTAAGAATGCCAAAGCGCTTGCTGCAGCACTGGTTAAGCAGGGATTTCATATTCTTACAGACGGCACAGACAATCATCTGATGCTGATTGATTTAAGAGGGATGGAAGTTACTGGAAAAGAACTTCAAAACCGCTGCGATGAGGTATTTATCACCCTCAATAAGAATGCAGTTCCAAATGATCCAAGAAGTCCCTTTGTTACTTCCGGTGTCAGGGTTGGTACTCCGGCTGTTACTTCCAGAGGATTAAAGGAAGAAGACATGGAAAAGATTGCAGAGTGTATCTGGCTGGCGGCGACTGATTTTGATCATAAGGCCGATTACATCAGAGGCGAGGTAACAAAAATCTGCGATAAGTATCCGATTTATAATGACTAATCAAACAGAAAGCTGCTGCACATTTCGGTGCAGCAGCTTTTTTCATATGCAGAAAGGAATTCACTCTTTTCTGCATGTCAGGAGGAAATTAGATTTGGCTTTTATGCCTGGTTTTTAAAAGATTCGCAGTCTGTGCACTCTTTCTTTGTAGGGTTCTGCTCGTGGGTACCTACTTTGATTTTCTCCAGTGTGCAGTAGTCAACACTTTTGGCATGATAAGCGCAATTGTCAATAGTACATTGGATACATTCATTTTTACCGTTTACTAACATCGATTGACCCTCCTTTATTGGTTGTTGCATCTATTATTGTAAGCATTTTTGGCTGAATTATTATGCCAAATTTTTCTTAAATAAAATGAGCAGAGTCCAATCTGTGGTATTCTTCCTGGTTAATTGTTAAAACAGTGCCGTGCTTGAATCCGTAAGGAAAGGAGAAGGAACCATCGGAACGGATAAAATTGCCGGAAGAAATCACCTCAGCAATAAAGGGAACGTAACCCTGTTTCTCTTTTATATTCGTACCGTAGTAATCTAAAAACAGGCACCAGCGTCCATCTTCTGTCCGAAAGGCTGTAGGGGCTTCGTATTGTCCCTGTTCCAGCTTTTTCATCTCTTCGCTGAACTTAGGAATGATAGAAAATGGACCGGTAATACATTGTGACTGAAGGAGTAATATGGCAGCAGGATTGGGATTACTTTTAACAAAGAGGTAGAAAGTTTCACCATCTTTATATAAAGCAGAATCAATAATATCACTGTCTTCTTTTTCGTATAGAACCTTGGGGCTGGTAAATGATTTAAAATCCTTAGTTCTGCTGTAATAAATTTTTTTATACCCATAGTTGTTAGAAGGGTGGGAAGAAGACCAGTGAATCAGATAATCACCTGCTTCACTGTCAAAAATAATATCTGGAGCCCAGACACATCCAAAGGGCTCGCTTCCAAAGGAAATCAGGCGCGGGGCGGACCAGTGAATCAGATCGGGAGATTCCCAGAGAACCAGATTCCGGCTGCCTTCCCGGCTGACATTTTCCCAGCTCCCCTTATACTTTGTCTTAAAGTTTCTTGCCAGGCTTAAATCTGTGGCAAATATGTAATAAATTCCCTCTTTTGTACGGCAAATAGTAAAGTCCCGCACACCCTGTTCTCCGATGGAACTGGTAAGAATGGGATTGCCTCCATTTATTTCCTGCCAGTGAAACCCATCTTTGCTGATGGAAAAATAGACGGCTTCTCCATCGGGATCTTCCTTTTCTTTAAAATGGACAAATAGATATGCCTGCATTGTACACGTCCTTTCTGTTTTTTTCCATCTTATCACTTGATGGCAGATGGGACAAGTTGTTGTTCGGTTGTTGTTCAGGGAAAATAATATTGTCAAATGAGGTCTGAGTATGATATACTTTTTTGTGTTTTTAATAAATATATTGTAATTTATAACTAATACTTATTAATAAAGGCGGCATTTACTGATAGAACCAGCTCTATGCAGGAGGAGAATCTAAGTGATCAGATTTAAAAATTACGTAAGGGCAGAAAGTCTGGAAGAGGCTTATAATCTGAACCAGAAAAAAAGCAGTGTAATCGGTGCAGGAATGATGTGGCTAAAGGTCCAGAACAGGATTAAGATGACTCTGGTGGATTTATCCGGACTTGGACTTGACGGAATCGAAGAGACAGATGAAGAGTTTGTCATTGGTGCCATGTGCACACTGCGCCAGCTGGAGATACACAAGGGACTTGACGGGTATTTTCCAGGTCTATTTAAGGAATGTACCCGTTCCATCATAGGTGTTCAGTTTCGCAATGGGGCAACGGTGGGAGGAAGCATATTCGGAAGATTTGGATTTTCTGACATTCTCACCTGCATGCTGGCACTGGATACTTATGTAGAATTCTATAAGGGAGGGATTATTCCCCTTGAGGAGTTTTGCAGTCAGAAATTTAACCGGGATATTCTGGTCAGTATCCGGATTAAAAAGGATGGCAGAAGGGCATATTATGCTTCTTCCCGAATGACCAAAACGGATTTTCCTCTCATCGCATGCTGTGTATCTGCAGCGGATGATACTTATTACGTATCAGTGGGAGCAAGACCGGCAAGGGCAGAGCTTGCTGTTATAAGCCGCAAGGAAGAGGCAGATGTAAAGAAACTGGCGGCACTGGCAGCAGAACGTTTTCGCTATGGCACCAATTTTCGAGGCAGTGCAGAGTATAGGAAACATCTCACTGAGGTATATGTTAAACGGCTTTTCATGGCACTGAACCAGGAGGAAGGGTAAATGCAGATTGAATTTACATTAAACGGAAGACTCATTTATGAGGAAACAAGGGACGATGAAACCCTGTTCCACCTGTTGAGAAGAAAAGGCTGTTACAGTGTGAAATGCGGCTGCGAGACGGAAAACTGCGGGCTGTGCACCGTTCTTGTCAACGGAGTTTCCAGGCTATCCTGTTCCTATCTTGCAGCCAGGGCGGATGGATGTGATATAGTAACACTGGAGGGCATTCAAAAGGAAGCGGAGGAGTTTGGTTCTTTCCTTTCAGCGGAAGGAGCGGAGCAGTGCGGTTTTTGCAGCCCTGGGCTGATTATGAATGTTCTTGCTATGGAAAAAGAACTGGATTCTTATGAAGAAGAGAAGGTTAAAGAGTATCTGGCAGGTAATCTTTGCCGCTGCAGCGGATATATGGGGCAGCTGCGTGCTGTAAATAAATATTTAAGCAGAGGAGAAAACAGGAATGAATGTTAAGATGCGTACCGTAAATACTTCTGTTATAAAGAAGGATGCGAAAGCATTGGTGACTGGAAAGCCTGTTTTTACAGACGATCTGGCGCCGGGTGACTGTCTGATCGTTAAGGTGTTAAGAAGTCCTCATGCTCATGCCTTAATACGGAAGATTGATACAGAAAAGGCAAAAAAGGTAGATGGGATCGTCTGCATTCTTACTTACCAGGACGTGCCCAATAAACGTTTTACCATGGCCGGTCAGACCTATCCGGAACCAAGCCCGTATGACAGGCTGATTTTAGATGACAGAATGCGTTTCGTGGGTGATGCTGCTGCAATTGTTGCAGGAGAAACCGAAGAGGCAGTTGATCATGCAATGCGTCTTATCAAGGTGGACTATGAGGTTTTAGAACCAGTTCTTGATTTTAGAAAGGCAAAGGATCACAAGGTTCTCATCCATCCGGAAGATAACTGGGAAAGTCTTTGCCCGGTTGGGGCAGACAACCGCCGTAATTTATGCGCCTGCGGAGGAGAAGAGCATGGAGACGTGGAGGGATTATTAGAGAAGTGTGATTATGTGGTAGAGCAGGTATATCATACAAAAGCGAATCAGCAGGCCATGATGGAAACATTCCGCGCCTACTCTTATCTGGACGCCTACGGAAGACTGAACATGGTAGCTTCTACCCAGGTCACCTTTCATGTGAGAAGAATTCTGGCTCATGCACTGGATATTCCAAAGTCACGGATCCGGGTGATAAAACCCAGAATCGGAGGAGGATTCGGAGCTAAACAGACGGTAGTGGCAGAGGTTTATCCTGCAATTGTTACCATGAAAACCGGCAGGTCGGCTAAAATCATTTACAGCAGATATGAATCCCAGATTGCTTCCTCTCCCCGTCATGAGATGGAAATCCGGGTCCGGGTAGGAGCGGATAAAAACGGAATTCTTCGGGCAATTGATGTATATACTTTATCCAATACAGGAGCATATGGGGAACACGGTCCTACAACCGTAGGATTATCAGGACATAAGTCTATCCCGCTGTATAGAACTCCAAGGGCATTTCGGTTCAAATACGATGTGGTTTATACCAACTGTATGTCAGCCGGTGCGTACCGGGGCTACGGAGCCACTCAGGGTATCTTTGCAGTGGAATCTGCCATCAATGAGCTTGCAGAGAAGATTGGGATGGATAAGGTGAAAATAAGAGAGTTAAATATGGTAAGAGAAGGCGATATTATGCCCGCTTATTATGGAGAAACTCTAAAAAGCTGTGCACTTGACCGCTGTATGGCCCGAGCGAAGGAAATGATGGAATGGGATAAGAAATATCCTTCAGTTGATATGGGAAATGGGAAAGTCCGTGGAGTGGGTGTTGCCATGGCGATGCAGGGCTCTGCCATATCAGGAGTGGATGTGGCCTCCGTTGAGCTGCGGCTTAATGACGACGGGTTTTATACGCTTATGATCGGTGCTTCTGATATGGGAACGGGCTGTGATACCACTCTTGCCCAGGTCGCGTCGGATTGTCTGGAGTGTGACTTGGATCAGATTGTGGTTCATGGAACGGATACGGATGTATCACCCTATGATTCCGGATCCTATGCCTCCAGCACCATGTACTTAACCGGCATGGCAGTGGTTAAGGCCTGTGGTGAGATGCGTGATAAGATACTGGATAAAGGGGCAGAATACTTATCCTGTGAAAAAGATACACTGGAGTTTGACGGAAGCAGGGTATGGCAGCCGGCAGGCGGTCTGGAAATATCATTAAAGGATATTGGAAATAAGGTAATGTGCTCCAATAATAATATGCTTTCCGCTGGTGCATCTCATACCTCCCCTGTTTCGCCTCCGCCATTCATGGTAGGGATGGCAGAAGTTGAGGTAGATAAAGAGACCGGTGAGGCAGAGCTTATTGATTATGTGGCAGTTGTAGACTGCGGAACAACCATCAATCCCAATCTCGCCAGAATTCAGACAGAGGGCGGTCTGGCACAGGGAATCGGTATGGCTCTTTATGAGGATATCACTTACACGGATAAAGGTCAGATGATACAGAATTCATTTATGCAGTATAAACTGCCTTCCAGACTGGATGTAGGCAATATCCGGGTGGAATTTGAAAGCAGCTATGAACCAACAGGACCTTTTGGTGCCAAATCCATCGGAGAGATTGTAATTAACACTCCTTCCCCCGCCATTGCAGATGCCATAGCATGTGCAGTGGGTGCCAGAGTCAGGGAGCTTCCCATTACAGCGGAGAAGATATACAGGGAGATAAAAATATAAGCTTTTATTTCGATAAAAGAGCAAATACAGATTGGGGAAACAGGAATACATAATAAACAGGAACTGCTGCAAGGAGGAGATTTAAGAATCCATCCTGTACAGCAGTTCCTGTTATTAAGTTCAGGGATTATTTTAATTTTTCGTAACCGGATGCTTTGATTGTTCCGTCACTGTTGGTGCTGTAATATTTTTCATCACCATCTTTTACATTTGTTTTGCTTTTTGCAAGCTTTCCGGAGGTGCTGATTAAGTATTCTTTGCCGTTGAATTCAACCACTTTGTATTTTTCATCTTTATCAGCTTTTAAGAGACGACCCTGGATGTAAATGCTGTCATCAGTAATGCCGTTGTATCCTGCACCCTTGTTGCTTCCGGATTTGCGGAAGTTGAAAGTATAGGTTTCTCCGTCTAAATCAATGGTAGTTTTGCCTGTAGTCATAGCGCCTTCCTTTGGTGAATTACCAAAGTAGTAAACCAGACCTGTATCATCTGCTGCAGGAAGCTCGCTTTCTGTCTCGATTTCATCATAGGAATCAATTACATTTCCAGTTAAGGTGAGCTTGTAAAGTCCGTTAAGCATTTCGCCATATTCATTGAATGCATATTTGATGCCGTCAATGGATTTGATCTGGCTCTTTACAAGGTTGCCGTCACTATTCGCATAGAACCAGTACTGGGTATCATCGTCATAAGCTTCTGCATCAAGATCTTCACTTGGAACTGCCTTGAACCAGCCCTTTGCCAGCCAGCATTCTTCCGGAAGATTATAAAACTGATTAGAAGAACTTGCAGTGGAAGTAGAAGCAGTAGTTGTCTCGTACCAGTCATATTTTGCAGCACCGTATTCATTAAAACGGTATTTTTTGCCGTTGATGGTTTTTGTTGTATCAGTGGTCTTTTTACCGCTTGAACCAAAGTAGAACCAGTAGGAACCATTGAAATTGTCATCATTTTCTTCATCGTCATCCACTTCGACAGATTTCCAGCCATCTACGCGGGCACCGTCAGATGCTTCACCGCAGTAATATACGCCCTCTTTCCATGCATCATCACCTGTAACACGGGCAGAAGCATCATCAAGCCAGCCATACAGCATTTTTCCTTCTGAATCAAATGCGTAGGAGTGAGTTTCTCCATTTGCAATTTTAACTGATTTAAAATTTGTTTTACCGGTAGAAGAAGCTTTATAGGCTTTACCATTGCTTCCAAAGTAATACCAGTCGGTATCTGCTGCATCTTCGTCATCACTGTCAGAGGCAACTTCTCTCCATTCGTCGGTAACCATAGCACCATCGGAGTTTACATAATAGTAATTTCCGTCTGATTCAATGACCTGGTCTGTAGCAAGCTGACCGTCAGAGTCTAAGTAAAACCAGTTGTCTCCTGATTTTTTCCAGGCTTCAGTGGTCACGTCACCATCGTTATCATAGTAAACCCAGCTGCTGTTTTCTTCGGACCAACCTTGTGCTGCAAAGGATGTCATGGAGGCACCTATAGTAAAAATCGCCGCAGCGCAGGGAATCAGCCATTTCAGTTTCTGTTTCTTCATAATAATTCTCCTTTCATCTCTCCCGCCCATGTATTTTGGGCATAAAGGGATACCCGTAGGGTGTTCATCTCTCCTGCCCATGTATTTTGGGCATAAGGGGGTACCCGGATGTGATCATCTCTCCCGCCCGTTATATGGGCAAATTCAGCTCGTATCGGCTGATAGGGAGACTTTAAACCATGGAGCAGGTACAAGGTCAAGGAAAGTTAAAAAGGCGTAAGAATACGTAAGAAAATGGCGATTTGTTAATAGAATTGTAATCTTACCTTATTCTGGAAGAGTATGAATAAATCCCTTTGTATCTATAGTAACTGAGGAAGAGGGCTGTTCCATAAACTGGAAAGATCTCTGTTTTTTATCAGGAGATACAACAAGACCTGTAAGTATGGACTAAGCCAATGCTGGGAAAAAGGGGTGGAAATCGTGAATTGAAAAAACATGACAGAAACTATGAGATGAATATAACATTTCCGGTAAAATTAAGAATAATCCTTTGATCTGATGGTAATATAATACCACAAAAATTACTTTTTTTCAAGTCTTGTAATTACCTCTCAACAGGCGTAAACTGTGAATTTATCAGAAAGGAGTATGGTTATGGACAATGAAAAATGGCTGGTGAACAAAGATGACAATACCTCGCTTGCAAAATTAAATGCCGCAAACGAATATACCGGACGATTTGGTCTTAAATTATCAGAGGAAGATGCTGCACTGCTTCTAAAAGAGAGAGTAAATATTTTAAAAAAGCAGGAAAGGGTGGAATTCGGAGAAGGAATTCTTCCAAAGCTTATTTTTGCCTTTTGTGATTCCCCTTATATTTATCAGGATAACTACACGGATACCCTTGGGCGTCTGCAGGAAATTTTTTATTCATATAAAAATGATACACTGGATGAAATACCGGATGATGAGCTGATTGAATTTATGAAGGAACAGTTTGACGGTCCCTGTCAGGGATCAGTCGATTACCTGGAAGATACTGCTCTGGAGGGCTTTGCACGGAAAACCAGATTTGGTTACCGTGATAACTGGGAAGAGGATGAGGATGAAATATAGTCAGGAGGAGTTAATACCTGTAGTGGCGAAGCTTGCAGCCCGGTATACCAGCAATGAAAGTACCTCAATCTCTTATGATAAGGCGAGGCAGCTGATGGGAGCAGTGATTTACTGCATAGAAGAATATGAAAATGCAGCCGCTGGCTTACGGGATCTGGTTACAGAATACTCTGCTGTATCTGCGGATACAGCCTACGGGCAGGGATATGAGTTACTCATAGAAAAGGTTAAAAAAATCCAGCAGGAATATAACCTTATGATGAAGGAGTTTCAATATTACGGCAATCGGTGCTGTTATGATACCTTTCAAAAAGGGATGCCAGGATTTTTTCTGTATTATGATGCACGCTTTCATCCCATGAACCATATTCTTACCCTTGATTATCCGGTACTGGTTTCCTTAGAACCCCGGTGCGGTGCGGATCTGATGGAGGTTTATGTAAGAAGTGCCTGTCTGGAGCAAAGTTTTTTACAGAAGCTTCCTGAGAAATATATTATGCATGTGCTGAGTGCCTATTCAGATGATTACCCAGAACTGATCATTAATCTGGCATCGATTGTGTTAAGGAATGTATTAGGATGCCGGATTGCAGGAAAAAGCATTGATATAAATGGATATTCCCCAGTTGAGATGGAACGTCTTAAGCTTTTTATCAGTGGAAAAACCAGAGAAGAGTTAGAGGAGCAATTAAAGAAATATATCGATGAGCTGATGGATTTTGCTTATGAAAAAAATGAAGAGCTTGGAAATTATTTAAAAGAAGACATGAGAAATTTCAGTTTCGAATTACAGCACGGGCTAAACTATAACTGCTTTCAGGCAATGCTGGCAGTGTAAATATTCTAAAAATACCGGAAGCCTTTTTAATCAGGTCTCCGGTATTTTTATATCAACGGAGCATTATTCCTGTCCGTTGGTTTGGTTTTGTTCTTTTAAAAGATTTTTCTGTGCCGTTGAAAGCATAAGTTTAATTCGGTTTAACTGATTTACTTCACTGGCACCCGGATCGTAATCCACTGCGATGA
>Ga0316600_10000407_pt1 | contig 21476 bp, 22 predicted proteins | sample OWC_soil_day5_CT_FD_207652 | JGI IMG/M metagenome (GOLD analysis project Ga0316600, IMG submission 207652) | Wetland soil microbial communities from Old Woman Creek delta, Ohio, United States - OWC_soil_day5_CT | ecosystem: Environmental > Terrestrial > Soil > Wetlands | place: USA: Ohio... | reverse complement strand
TCACAGACATAACGTACTTATTCTATGGCCAGGGCAAGAAGGCTTATTTATCAACGATTAAGGATGGCTCCACAAACGAGATATTGGCCTACAACGTGTCTGACAGCATAACTTTGGACATTGCTACTGATACCATATATAAATTAAAGAAAAGTAGAAAAGTGAAATTGGCTAAAGATGCATTTATTCACTCTGATCAAGGATTCCACTATACAAATCCCCGATACCAAAAACTAGTTAAGAAGTCTATGTTAGGACAATCTATGTCAAGACGTGGTAACTGCTGGGATAATGCGCCACAAGAATCATTCTTTGGACATTTCAAAGATGAAGCATATATAAAATCATGCAGCACTTTAGAGCAACTAAAAGATGAAATTAAACAATATATGATCTACTACAATAACTACAGATATCAATGGAATTTAAAGAAGATGACTCCTGTTCACTACAGAAATCATCTTCTTAATATTGCATAGTCTTTTTTTAATTGTCCTTGACTACGGGTACAGATTATAAGCCAAGTCTCTTCTTTATTTATGTCTCACAAAATGATACACCAGCGGTGTAAACATTACAATTATTACCAATACCACCGCCATTAAAAAGGAAGGGGATAAGATATCAGTCAGGGAGTAACCTAATACATTGTAAGCAAATGCTCCTGGAACCATTCCAATAGCAGTTGCTGCCGCATAATCACGAAATCGAATATTGGATAAACCAGCTAAATAACTGACCGGATCATAAGGGAAAATAGGCACCACTCGCATGATCAGCATGGTACGAAAACCATGTTCCACTACCTGATTATCAAATGCCTGCATACGGGAAAAATTCCCCAAATATTTGTTCATGTTCTCCCGTCCTAATGATCGAGCAATGGTAAAACATAAACATGCCCCTAGTAACCCGCCTACCACAACATATAAGGTTCCCCACCAGGGCCCAAATGCCAAACCACCCGCTAATGTTAAAATAATTGCGGGAAATAATAGCAGTGGCCTAATGGTATAAATAAATACATATACAGTAGGTCCCCACCAACCAAAGGATATAATTAAATTACGAATAGCTTCAGGCGTCAGCCGACTGACACCAACAAAATGCACCAATAATAAGACTGCCACTAAAATAGCCACCAAAAAACCAGCTTTAACAGCTGATTTCTTCCCATATGTCATTATCATTATTAATAATTAAACCTCATTTACTTTCAAAATAGCTACTATTTAACTGACAATGTAAATTATAACTTCTTTCCTCCTATAATGTAAAGAAAAAAGAGAGCAATTACGATAAATGCCCTCCTTTCTCCTTATTCGCTAATAAAATAAAGCATCATTTGAATCAAACTATCTTTTTGATCCACATTTTAAGCAATTTGTAAACATGTCCCACACAAGACATCAGTTACCGCATGTCCCTCCATCATCCAATCGGCGACTTGGCTTTTAGTTGCCTCCATGCGTTGCATCATATCTAATGAGGATATAGGATCACCGTAGATATGCCACATCCCCTGACAAGTACGACAATCTTCACTCATCCCCATAAAACCCATAACATCTTTAAGGGGAATTCCTAGGAATATACCCATTTCATGAGGACATCTATATTGAAACCGTTCTTTAAAATAGTATAGCATCTCTTGCAGCGTCATAGCTTTATGATAGCCGAATCCTTCTAGAAAGTGACGTATGTTCTTATCATTAATAGAGGCGTTCAGCAGATCTATACGATAAAAAAGTATTTTCATACTTCCTGGTTCATCTTTAAGTACAATCCACTCAATATTGCTATTGACAAGCAAAGAATATCCATACTTAAGCCATAATGTTTTCATACACAATTTCGATGTATTCATTAAATTAAGAAGGGTACCTGGTTTTTCGCCATAAATTGTTGGTGCCAATTCTACCGCCAACCATCGAAAGAAAAAAACCTCATCATCTTTATCCTCTTGTCTTTGTAAAAAAGTTTTCCAACACATGATAATCAACTCCACCTTATAAGAGATTACTTATATCTACTCGTTCATTAGACCTGAAGAAATTAATTTTTCTTCCACAGCCCCCCAAGAGCGTTTTGAAAAAATCAACGGAACTTCTTGAATTTTAGCAATTGTCTTTACCATCTTAGCTGTATTATGATTAACATAATCAGTTAAGACTAAAACAAAATCTGTCTTCTTGGGGATATTAATTTTGTTTTGGTTTGAAACTCTCCGCCCATCAATATGTTTTAAATCTGTCACACCTAGTGAGTAAAGATTCTTTTCAATAACGCCCAAATAATCAGCGCCAATCACTACAATAGACATATATTTCTCCCCCTCTCGTCGTTATTGATTATCATTATCACTATGTTGGTAAAAAATAAGATTAGCATAACGCTGCTATCCTCATTTCAATCACTTATTTACATTTGTTCACTGAACCGCAACCACTACATCCACCTGAACTACAGCATGATCCCTGACCTTTTACTTTTCTCCAAATGGTCATTACAAAATAACCTACTGCCAGTGCCCCTATCATATATACAATCGTTGTCTGCATACTAATTCCCCCTCTCTAAAATCACATGTCTAATCTGTCATGTAACACTTCATCCAATAGTATTACTCATATAATACTATTTTTTGACTAGGTATATGGTTTGCGCCATATTAATAATGACACAAACCATTCCTCCTAACCCCAAACTACATATTAGTTACCAAAGCCTAATAGCTTTCCACCATGGTATACAATAAATGTCACAATCCATGCTAACGTTGTTGAATATACCATGCTCACTGCAGGCCATTTCCATGAACCCGTCTCTCTTTTCAGGACTGCAAGAGCTGCGAGGCATGGAGAATAGATCAGTACAAAGACCATTAATGCATATGCCACCAAGGGATTCATGTGTTCATCGCTTTTCAACGCCTTTGCCATACTGTGAGCATTTTCTGTAGCATCTCCTATGCTATAAATGGTACCCATAGTACTGATGATCACTTCTTTGGCAGTAACACCTGATATAAGACTGATGCCAATACGCCAATCAAAACCAAGAGGTATTATAGCAGGTTCAATAGCCTTGCCAATTTGTCCGGCATAACTTTTCGCTAGATTTTCCCCCGACTTTTCATTTTCGATTTTTCCTTTTTCATCTTCTAATTTTTGGGTAAGCTCAACATATTTTGAAGCAATAGGATAGAGTTCTCCGTTTTGACTTTCAAGTTGTTGATTCTTTTCTGCTTTTTCTTCTTCTAATTTAGCATATTCCGGGGTATCTTCATCTAATTCCTTTGTCTCTTCAGCAAAATTTTCTTCTATTTTTTGAAGATTATCAATTAAAACTGCAAGATTTTCATTTTGTCCAATGTCTTCGATTTGGAGTTTGGATAAAACTTGTTCATTGACTTGTTCTGTGTAGTTTGCCTCAGCCTGAACTAGCAGTCCATCATAATTCTTAGAGTATTCGATGTCCTTGGGATATGTTGTCAAAAACCACATTAAAATAGCTGCTGCTAGGATAATGGTTCCCGCTTTCTTTAGATACAGTGTACTGCGTTCCCACATATGAATAAGTACACTTTTTAAGGTCGGTATGCGATATGGAGGTAATTCCATAACAAAAGGTTCACTTTGGCCTTCAAAAAGTACGCTACGAAAAATTCTAGCCATAATCAATGATAATATAATTCCTAAAAAATAAATTGAGAACAAGACATTGCCAGCAATCTTTTCGTCAAAAAATGCAGCAATTAAAATGGTGTATACAGGTAACTTAGCACTGCAACTCATCAGTGGAGTCACTAGCATTGTAATAATTCGGTCACGTGGATTTTCCAATGTCCGCGTTCCCATCATGGCAGTAGCACTGCAACCAAAACCTAACAATAAAGGAATAAAGGACTTACCGTGGAGTCCAAACCGACTCATGACTCTATCCATGATAAAAGCCGCTCTAGCCATGTAGCCAGTACCTTCTAATATTGCGATTGCCAAGAACAATAATAAAATATTAGGGATGAAGACAAGCACACTACCTACACCACCAACAACACCATCAACAAGCAGAGACTTGAGAGGGCCATCACTAATGATGCTATCCAAATATTTACCCAGGATACCAAAGCCTATATCAATCCAATCAGCGGGAACGTTACCCAAAGTAAATACTAAGTTAAAAACAAGCCACATTAAGACGAAAAATATAGGTAAACCAAACAGCCTATTCGTTAAGATTTTATCAATTTTATCTGAGATTGTTACTGTATTAACTGATCTACTATCAACAGCATGCTGATATACCTTGCCCACAAACTGATACCGCTGACCAGCGATAAATACTTCCACATCTTCGCCTAACTTATCAACAAGCTCAGTCCGGACCTCATTGCAAACACTCATAATAGGGTCAGCATTGCTTAACGCCTTGATAGAACCAATAATATTAGTATCATTTTCCAATAGTTTAAGAGCTAGCCATCGAGTAGGAAACTGGAGCTTCTTATAGATTGGTATGAGTAAGGATTCTATTTTCTGTATTGCACTCTCAATCTCTATCCCATAATTGAGTCTAAATTTAGAGTTTTCTCGCTTGCCACTGGATTGTGGAATATTGCCGAGCAGTGCCTCCATACCTTTATTGTGTACTCCATTTGTACGCACAACAGGAATTCCGCCTAAATAATCTGCAAGTTTAGTATCATCTATCTTTAGTCCTGATGCATCAGCCACATCTATCATATTTAATGCTAAAATTGTTGGACGCTCTAATTCTAAAAGCTGCACTGTTAAATACAGATTTCGCTCTAAATTAGATGTATCTAGAACATCAATAACCATATCTGGTTTATCATTTACAATAAAATTGCGAGTTACCACTTCTTCCAGGGAATATGCGGTTAAGCTATATGTACCTGGCAAATCTACAATAACAAAATCATTACCTTTAAAATGCCTATACCCTTCTTTTTTTTCTACTGTAACCCCAGGATAATTGCCCACATGTTGACGTCCACCTGTCAAATTATTAAAAATAGTCGTTTTCCCCGAATTTGGATTACCAACAAGTGCCACCGTTACTTTATTTTTACTCATCACCGTTCCCCTTTTTACTCTAAAATCATCGCGATATTGATTATCATTATCATCTATAATATATCTTTTAATATACCTGTATCTGAGTAGCTAAACAACAATCCAGCATCAATCTAGACTCGCCAACCCGAACCAGCAATGCGCCATTCATACGGTTCATAACCTCTACTGAGCGACCAGGAATAAGGCCCATATTCACCATACGCATACGTATATCGCAGGAACAGGCGAAACTCTTAACAATGCATTTTTTTCCAATTTCAACTAATGCAAGAGGCATAGCTACTCCTCCATTCTTTAGGCTATTTCTAGTTCAATCATCTCAGCTTCATTTTTTCTGAGCGACAGATTAAAACCTTTTACCTTTATCTCCATAGGATCACCAAGAGGTGCAAATTTCTGTACTTCAATGACTGTCCCAGCCACAACACCCATATCAACTATACGGCGCTTAATCATGCTATTACCAACTACTTTTTTTACTACGCCTTTTTGTCCTGGCAATAGATCACTAAGAAATTTACTCATTTCATCTTCCTCCTTTATCCTATTGATATCAATTCTCATTATCGTATATATCTATAATAAATCAAACAATCCACAGTGTCAAGGGCTGACACTGCAAAAAAATAGTCCCTATCAGATTTTTTTCTGAAAAGGACTATTTTCGTCTAAACTTTAGGCATCTGAAAGAAAAATGGAAGAGAGAAGGCTTATCCTTCTCTCAAAAAGCGACCATCCCTACACTTGTTTTACTTGAGATAACCAACACTCAACCTCAACCTTTCAGGACGAAACCATTTAATTGTAAACCTAGATCCAAATGAGACTGAACACATACTCTTAAATTACTCTTCAAACACTGATCATCAACACGGAACACTCACTTAAAGCCTTGAACAGATTTGGCGAATCCACAAGAAAAAACACTCTACCTCTACCGACTAACTAGCTGCCTAGACTGGAAACATTGGTTCCAAAACTCTTTGCATTACTTAAGTCATTTGTAAGGATGGTGCTTAATTAGATAGTACCATGCCACAACTATAATTGCAAGATATATTTTAAAATTCTTTCTATTTTTTATTGCCATATCCTTAATAAAATGGCTGCGAGAACTACCATGCTAGCTCCACCAAGACGAGTTGCCACCTGAGCAAAAGGCATCATTTCCATACGATTGGATGCTGAGAGAATAGCTACATCGCCAGTACCACCTAGTCCACTGTGACAAGCCGTTACAATGGCTGATTCAACAGGATACATATTCATGTATCTACCAATAAAAAATCCAGAAGCAATCATGGAAAGTACGGTAGCTGCTACTGTAATCGCATAACCAGGAGTTAATGCTGCAACGACATCACCCCACGGAGTGAAAAGTACGCCAAGACCGACCATCAACCCCCAAGTCAAACTAGCTGCAATAAATTTATACATATGATAAGCACCTTGTTCCATTTTGGCTGGCATAATATTTAATGCTTTAACAATCGCTGCTGAAAAGATCATAATAATGGCAGCTGGAATAGCGATAAACACATTGGCAATTTGCCCAAATATATAAAATGAACAAGCCAACAAAAGACCAGCACCCATAATAGGAAAATCTACAGGTTGATTATGACTTTCTTTAACAGCCTTTAAAAATGCTTCATCACCTGTTTTTACTAACATGCCATTGCCAGATAAATGTGGTTTACGATCACCTAACTTCTTTAACCATCCAGCGGTCATAATAGCTACCACATTCCCGAGCATGGCTGCTGGAACCAATTGAGGGATAAGCTTTTCATAAGGTAGATTCAATATCTCGGAATATGCCATCGAAAGAGGCAAAATCCCCTCACCAATCCCTCCAGAAACAATCGGAATTACAATATAAAAGAAAGTATGATGAGCCTCATACCCCATAAGGACTCCTACAGATACACCAACAATAACGCTCCCTAAGGTTCCCACTACTAATGGTACAAATAACCGCAAAAAGCCTTGAATTAATACCTGACGGTGCATACCAAGAATACTACCTGTAACCAAACAAGAAATATACAAATATAAAAAATTAGAAGTTTTCATGATAGCGGTAATTGCTTTCATAGATGCTGGATTCAGCAAATTATAAAAAAACATTACAGATGGAACAAACATACATAAAATAGCTGGACCGCCAATGTCTTTCAGGATAGGAATTTTTATTCCTACATCCCCCAGCAAAATCCCCATAACCATAATGATGGCAAATCCGCCAATCATATCTGCTGGTAATTTTCCATAAATGGAAGACGCATAGATGATGCCTGCTAAAATCAAGTAGAGAGGCAGGGGAATGACACCTATTTTGTACATGCATACTTTCTCCCAAAGATTAGACTCCATTTTTTCCTGCTCCAGAGCCATAGCTTCTTCGATTTTCATACGATCCCTCTTTTCAATTTATTTATTACTTACCATCTTTTATTCTCATGGCTGCATTAACGCTAACTTCTTCAGAATCAAGGGTCATTTGGGTCACACCCGTTTCAATCGCAGCACGTGCCACTGCGACAGTCACTGCTGAATCGATACCTGGATCAAAAACATCGAGTACAATATAATCTTTACTCAGCCCATTGTTAATAATTCACAATTGCCCTTGTGCAATTTTAAAGTTGCTTTGTCTACATTCATTACTGCATCCTCCTTATGACTGTTTTGTAACATATTGTCGAATTATTAATTGTATTGTAATGCCGTTAACCAAAAAAGTGTATATTATAAATATTTAAAAAATAATAAAAAACTTAAGTAACTACGTGATAAAGAAAACTTGCCCCGCGCCAAGCCTTAGTTCCCTTACTTGAAATTGGAAAGTATTATACTTTCCAATTCTGTAAATACCACAAAAAGCTGTCTATGATTTTGAAAATCATAGACAGCTTTTTTATTTATCTTTTGCCATTTATTTCACCATTTGAGAAACAAAAACTAGTTGTATCCCCTTTGATTCCAGTTCAGATACCATTTCACCGACCGCCGTAGCCGTATTCATGCGGGCATGACCAATAACTGTCACATTGCCATATTTAATAGCCATATCCTGAGCTGTACGGAGTTTATCTTTTATGGCACTAACATCATCAGTATTATCAATAAATAGTTGGTTTTCTCCTGTTCTTATCCCCATTTGTCGTGCAGTCTCAGTACCTATTGACTGGCTATTTGTACGGCTGTCAAGGAAAAATAGATTGCTCGCTTTAAGCTCGCCAAGTACAACCTTCATAACCCGCTTATCTGCTGTAGCTCTTGATCCTTGATGATTATTAACCCCAATTAAACCAGGTATAGCCTGAATGGCTTTCTTGGTCATTTCTTGAATTTCACCATCACTCATGCTGATCGTGATGGTGAACTTTTCAGACTGCTCAGCTTGAGCTAATGGTTCCATGGGTAAATGTAATATCACTTGATGTCCTGAGCTAAGTCCCTTAGCTGCGGCCTCACTGCTGAAAGGACGGTATGGCAGTACGGCGAATGTCAAGGGACGAGCAATAGCAGTAAAAGCACTAATGGGTTCTTTACTATATCCAAAATCATCAATAATAATTGCCATTTGCCCATGTCCTGCGACTTCAGGCTTCTTCGCTACAATTGCTGTTGGTTTTTCCTTAACAAGATACACCCGATCACTGATAATCGTAATGTCATCCCCTGCCACTTTGTCCTTGAGTCCTATATCCATACGTACGACTGACAGCCCCTGATAATTATCTAGCTGTGATGATATTACTTGACCACCAGCACTCTTTACCCCTGACTGCAACGCCTTCTCTAGCATTTCAGTCGACATTTCCCCAGATATATTGACCAATAGCTGCCTGGCGTGCCAACGAATTAGACCTTCAACCTTTTGGCGTGGCACTTCCTTAGATGTCTCTTTAATGTCACGTACTGACAAACCCGTTTTCTTTAAAGTCTCATCAACAGCAGTATGAATCTTATTCGTTGATCCTGTAAAATTAATTACAGCCCCCGCTCCAGTTTTTTCGATGTCATGACGAGGAGCTAGCGTCTGGTTAGGGCCCCCTGAAAACTTAAAATATAATATCGCAATTACGATCACTCCCATCGCAATCATCCAAGCTCTTTTTCTTTTATCTTTTTTTGCCATAGAACTCTCCCTTTTACTCCTTTTCACGGGCACAGTAATATTTATATACAGGTCTACCTACTGCGCCATAGCTAACTTCAGTACGCAATAAATCTAAACTTTGAAAATGTTTAAGATACTTACGAATAGATACTGGAGAAAGCCCTACATTATTTGCCATTTCCTCAGCAGTAAACTCACCTGTGGTTTCCAAAATTTTGTCCCACACCCGTTTGATCGTAATACGATCCAATCCTTTGGGTAATTCAACATTTGCGTGAGAAATTCCGGAAAATATTTGCTGATCTAAATCTATCTGTGATATATTCGAAAAGGTTTTCATTAACTTTAACCTTTGTTTTAAAGCCACTAACGCTGTTTGCAAACGTTCAAAATCAAAAGGTTTAATCAAATAATCCACTGCTCCGTTTCGAAGAGCATTCTGAATACTTTGATTATCCCGTGCAGCTGACACTACAATAACATCAACACTAAAATTCTGTTGACGAATTTTAGAGAGTAGCTCTAGGCCATTCATATTTGGCATAAAAATATCTAATAACACTACATCAATTTGCCTACTACTGAGCACTTCTAATGCCTCATCACCGTTGGAAACGACACCACAACATAAAAAGCCTGCTACACGTTCAATATAACGACGGTTTAGTTCTGCCACCATGGGATCATCTTCTACTATTAATACCTTAATCATCTTGGTCCTCCTTTATTTCATAAGGCACTGTTACTGTAAATACGGTTCCCTCACCTGGCCTTGTTTCAAACTCTATATTTCCCTGTAACTCTTCTAAACTTCGCTGGACGAGATATAGTCCAAAACCACGATTATTTCCTTTGCTGGAAATACCTTTAATAAATAGATTTTCACTTATTTCTGGTAAAATACCTGCTCCCGTATCACTTACATGTATACATAAAAATCCCTCATCACAATACATATGCAATTCTACTTCCTTATGAGCTGTATTTCTGACTGCATCAAAAGCATTTTCCACTAAATTACCGATAATAGTCACCAACTCATGGATGATTTGCTCCTGCTTAGGCTGAGGAACATCACTTTCTTCTGCTAAATGCATGACTACATTTTTTTCTCTAGCTAAACTCAATTTACTTAATATAAAACCAGCAAGTACAGGCTCTCGAATCCGTTTAGCAACAAAATTCACTTCAGCTTCATGCTCTGAAACAATGCGATTAATATAAGTTGCCAGTTGATCATAACTCTCCAATTTTACTAATCCCAGAATAACATGTAATTTATTCATAAACTCATGTGCCTGAGCCCTAAGGGCATCAACATAATCACGCACACCTGTCAGTTGTTCTGCAAGCATCTTTACTTCTGTCTTGTCACGAAAAGTTGAAATGGCTCCAATAATTTTCCCATTAATCATCATTGGCAAGCGATTCGTAAGAACTGACACCCCATGAAAATCTTGTTCCTGATTGAGTTCAACATTCCCTGATTTAATAATTTCCATCAACCTTGTATTTGGTACATAAGCTTGAACAGGCTTATCGATAGGATTATCATACAGACCGACTGAATTGAGCATCCTCAAAGCCTCATCATTGACCAAAGTAATAATACCCTGTTTATCTACAGCAATAATTCCTTCATGCACTGACTGTAACATGGCATTTCGCTCCTCAAGACGCTTAGCTATAGCTTCAGGCTCTAGTCCAAATAATGTTTTTTTAATATTGTGTGACAACATAAAGGCTCCAATAATTCCTACAATCATACCAAGCACCGTGGCTGCCAGCAATACTTTGCCGACTTCCCTCACTAGCACCTGTATATCATCCATCAAAATGCCAACAACTACCACACCTACCTGCTCTCCATTAGGTGTAATAACCGGCACAAAGGCTCGCAATGAATCACCCAAAGTCCCACGTGCCACAGAAATATATTCTCTGCCGGCTAACGCATCAGCTTCATCCCCACCTACGAAATGTTCACCAATCTTAGTCGAATCTGGATGGGCCTTACGCACGCCCTGCATATTTAAAATAACAATATACTCTACATCAGCCGCATCAGCACTCTCATTAGCATAAATCTGCATAGCAGCAATACTCTCTTCTTTCGTCAATCCATCTATCACGATAGAAGAACGAGCCATTAGATGAGCCACGCTGGTTGCCTGTCTGCCAATACCGTCTTTTATCTCAGCCGTAATACTACGGGAAATCAATGCATTTGTAGGCAATAATGCCACAACAACAACCGCAAAGACCAGCAATATTATTTTTGTCTGCAATTTATACTTTAGCCTAAAATTCAAAAGGGCACCACCTTCTATTTGAAAAGTATATTTTCTAAAACAGTCAGCTTTCATTATTATATCCCATTATAATCTACTACTGTGATATATCATACAATAAAAAGTATACAGATTAATTTATAGTTACATTTAACATAGAGAACTATATTACAGATACGCTCTATGTGGTTAAGTAAATTTATCGACAAAAAAAGGGGTCTGCCCTGAAAACTATCTACGCATAAAAATTTGATTGTTCATGAAGAAGGAACTTGGCGATAAGATTGTCTTAGATAGTGGGGAAAATTGCCACTATGACAGGAATTTATTTCTATATGTCGAAGTTAGGAATTTATAGAGTTATAATAGTTGTTTGAAGTCAGTCTCTGCTTTTTTTATAGGAGGAAGAATGAAACTAATCAGAGGGTTATATGTGCCGTTTATGTTGCTGGCGCTGTGGTCATTGGGGGCGATGACCGGTAGTATTAATCATTATATTCTTCCACCACCGATGGATATTGTTGCTACGGGCATGCAATTGGCCCAGTCCGGGGTATTACTTAAACATCTTAGTATCAGTTTGTATCGGGTAATCGTGGGATTTTTATTGACGTTTGTCGTAGCGTTTCCCCTCGCGGTCATCTTAGGGACGAAGCGAAATATGAATGACTATTTTGATCCCTTCTTGGCTTTTATCCGCCATATACCGCCAATTGCCTGTATTCCAATTTTAATATTATGGTTTGGGATCGGCGAACCGCCCAAGATATCGATTATCATCCTGGCAACATTTTTCCCGATTTTTCTCAATACACTAAATGGGGTGTTAGGATGCGATGAAAAGCTATTGGAAGTTGGACGGGTTTTTGGTTTTAATCCTCGGGAACAGTTTTGCCGGATTATCCTGCCCGCTGCCTTACCATCAGTAATCATAGGCATGAGACTGGGTTTTGGCTATAGCTGGCGGGCGCTAATTGGTGCGGAATTGATCGCAGCCTCCTCAGGTATCGGCTATATGATTATCGACGCTGAACAGATATCTAGGCCAGATATCATTATCGTTGGGCTTATAACGATTGGCGTTTGTGGTTACATTATTGATTACGTTTTTCTGAAATTGGCAAGTTGGTTTATGCCTTGGGAAAATAGGAGAGTGGACTATGGCGGGAGTTAATATCTGTGGCTTGGCGAAAATCTATTACATTAAAGGTGCTCCGATTTCGGCGCTAGCTGATGTGGATTTAGATATTTCGGATGGCAGCTTTGTCACCGTCGTAGGAAAGAGTGGCTGCGGTAAGAGCACTTTACTGCGACTGATCTGCGGTTTGGAACCTATGACGGCGGGGGAAATCCTATTTAATACAGAAGGGGAATTTCACAGTCGTGTAGGGGCGAGGGTGAATATGGTTTTTCAGGAACCTCGGTTGATGCCATGGCTGACCGTCGAACAGAATATGGCAGTTGCGCTAATTCGGGAAAAGGATACTCAAAAATCGAAGGCGACTGTGAATCAGTTTCTGGATATGATGGGTTTGAAGAAATTTAAGGATGCCTACCCTTCGCAGATTTCCGGCGGGATGGCACAGCGCGTAGCACTGGGAAGAATGTTATGCTATAACCCAGATCTAATATTAATGGATGAACCCTTTGGTGCATTAGATGCTTTTACGCGGCGCAACCTACAAAAACTATTGATTGACATCTTTCGAGAACAGAAAAAAACCATTATTTTTGTTACCCATGATGTAGATGAAGCTATTTTCTTAGGTCAGAAAGTGGTGATTATTGAAAATGGTCGCATTAGCCGCCAGGTGCTTGTGAATCTTCCTTATCCTCGAGAAATAGCATCCCATGCTTTTTTTCAGTTGCGGGAAGATGTTATGGCGACTATTATGCATGAAGAAAATATAAATATAGAAAGGAAGTTTTTATGATGGTAAAAATCGGTAAAATTTTTGTTCTTGGTTTGTTATTGACAATGTTGGCAGTTGGCTGTGGTGGCCCTAAAAGTACAGAAAAGCAAGCTGTGCCTACGAAAGTAGATGCAATTAATATCTCTTATGTTAAATTGCCGTTGAATGTACCATCCATCGTCGAAAAGAAAGTAGGCTTATTTGAAAAAGAATTTGGTAAAGATAATATAAAGGTTACTTTCCCGGAGATCATTCAAGGACCCAAGATGACGGAAGCTATGGCTTCTGGTGATTTAGATTTTGCCAATGCTCTTGGTGGGACTTCTGCAATTTTAGCAGCGGCAAATGGTGTGCCGTTGAAAGTAATCGGCATTTATAGCCGTGCACCCAAAGCCTTTACAATCATGGCGAAAGATCCAGCGATTAAGTCAGTGGCTGATCTGAAAGGCAAAAAAGTAGCAGGGCCGAAGGGAACCATTTTGCATCAGCTTTTGCTAGCATCGCTGGAAAAGAGTGGCCTTAAGGCCGATGAAGCGAGCTTCATTAACATGGATATCCCACCAGCGATGACAGCAATGTTAAATGGCAATGTGGAAGCGGCGCTGATTGCTGGACCGGCGGTTTCTAAAGCGCAGGAGGCCGGAGCCCATGTTATTACCACGGGTGAAGACTTGCTATCTGCGACGATTGTAATTGCTGTGCGGACAGAGTTTTTGGATAAGCATCCCGATTTAGTAAAACGTTATCTGAAAGTTCATGCGGACAGTTTGCAATACATGAAAGAACATACGGATGACGTTTATAAGATGGCTGCTGAAGAAACTGGGCTGTCCATGGAACAGGTAAAAAATATGTATGCCTTGTATGATTTTAATCCAGCGATAACAGAAAACGATATCAGAGATTTGGAAAAAACTCAGGACTTCCTGAAGCAGAATGAGATGCTAACGAAAACTGTTGATATTCGAGGAATGATCGCGACAGCTCAGTAGTAGATTGATGATATTTATAGTACGTACAGCTCATATTGGATTTGTCGTAGGGTAACTTGGCGTTTATAATCATAAAAGTAAAAAGTATGCTCCTTTGGTTTGTTTTCTTTAGGGATTAAACAATACCATTAAAGAGGCATACTTTTTATGTTTTTTACTATGGCCATCTCGACTAAGGGCTTTCGTCTTATTGTTGAGTTGATGAGAAGAATGGGGCATTGATATAGTTTCGTTTTCTTCATTTATATGTAGAAAACCGCACAATTTAGTTGTACGGTTTTATTATTGTCGCAAATGATATTCTGTATGTAACCCCCTAGTAAGGGGGTGTTTTAAATAGAAGGGGTGCGTTTATTTACAATTATGTGGCTCATTTTGGGGAGCGTATCTGAAATAAAAATTACGCGCCCGCATGCACGGCAATGAGTTGTGCCATACATGGTATGATCAAGATCAGTTTCCGGACATCTGGTAATGCTGTGCCAAACCCATTTGAAAATATCATTCATCAGAATCAGCTTCCCCCTTTATAGTATTAGTAGTGCTATGTTATGATTGTAAACTATTTAATCACATATCTCAAGGGTGGTAATGGAACAAAAAATGACGCCTATAATGTTGTAAAACAGATAGTAAGCTATTGGTACGTTGCACTTAGCAGTGGTGCTTATAGCTACCACTTTTCAATATTTACCTGTACAGAATAGACGGATAGGAAGGTTGCTTTTCAGAGAATGATTTATAGTTGTTTTCTGGCGGAATTAGAAAGTATATCACTTTCTCCATTCCGAAAGGTAGGCACAGGTTGCTTCAGCGATGATGTGATGGGCTTTGTTACGTTAGCAGTCGAACATTTTCTGCCTGTGTCTGAGGACTTGGCGTAAGCCGAGTCTTTTTATTTGTTATGGATTTTTATTTGAAGCCGTGAGAGACTATCAGATAGTGAGTTTAAAAAGTAATTGTTACCGGCATCTATCGCTTAGCATTGTGAACAGTCTTGCGGAGGGACGATATGAATTTAGGTTTAAACTTTTTAATTGCCTACCTTATTTTTATCTTTCAGGGACTTACGGCTCCCCTTGGTAGTGTGATGATTATGGAAATAGCAAAAAAATATAGTGTAGACACTTCTAGTATTGGTTACATTTTTTCCTTGGGGATTATGGGTGGCGGCATAGCTGCCGTGGCTAGTGGTTTTTTATTAGAGACTCTTGGGAAGCGTAAACTAATTTTTATGGGTATCATTATTGCATTATCAGCAGGTGCTGCCATTACTGTTTCGAATTATTTGTTGATTTTTGCTGTTGGTATGTTTCTATCTGGTGTAAGTAGTTGGTTTTTAGTTGCTGTTGGAAACTATATTATTGTCAAGTATTTTCAAGGAGAAAAGCGTTCATCACAATTGAATCTGTTAAACTTCTTTTTTAGTATTGGTGCTCTTATAGCTCCTATAATGGCTGGTTTTATGTTAGAAAGAAACATCCCTTGGGAATTTGTTTTTCTAGCGCCTTTTGTTCTATTAGGGATTTTGTTTATTTTAGCCTACTCGCCAGCATTTGGTACGGCAGAGCTCCCGAGTTCTCTTCCTCCAAAAACATTTCAACCAGCTGTCGCCCCAAAATGGAATGTGAACATTTATTTAACTGGCGCAGCCCTAGGGTTTTATTGCATGCTAGAACTTAGTTATACGTCTTGGATTGTTGTACATCTTCGGGAGAACTTGGTAGTTGATATTGTGTCAGCAAGTTTAGTACTTACTGTTTTTTATATATGCCAAGCCGCAGGAAGGTTTGTGTCAGGCTTTATTGTAAAACATGTAGCATTAAAGACATATATCATATCCTGTGCAGCTATTGGCCTTATTACTCTTTTCTTAATTATGTTCAGCAAAAGTTACATGACGGTGCTCTGCCTAACGATATTAATGGGACTAGGAATTGCCGGCCTATATCCGTCGATTCTTTCCTATGGCACATTGCAAGTCAAAACGACTTCTCCACATATTATGACTTTTTTTTTAACTTCTGGTATTGTCGGTTCTATCGCCGTAATGTTGTTAACTAGCTTCCTCAAACAACGCTTTGGCGTGTTGGCTTGCATTAGCACTGGGGCGATCGCTGCAACATTAGTTATTTTGTTTATCGGAACAACTACAGTTAGATTGGGTAAACCCAAATGAAAAGGGGCTGTCTCAAATTTTCATTTTATTTTGAGACAGCCCCTTTTGCCGCATAAAACTTCCGATTCCCCCCTGTAGGGACCTTCACTTTACTTTGCGTATTCATTATTTAGTTTCATAGTGTAGCCTCATATACAAGCTATCTGCCCAGTTTAAAACTATCACAGGCGGTTTGAGTATAATAATACACTTTTTCTCCACTAACTTGAATATTGTCTAACTTGCATAGATTGTTATTGTTAAAAGTACAAGTCTCAACAGTGCATTTTAAACAGTCGCATGAACCTGAACTTAAAGTATTGTTTGTCAGTTCAGCGTAATGAAGTTTGTTCAAAAATGAACCACAGCAAGTATCATAATCTTCCATAGCAGAACTACCAACTATATCAACACAATTTGCGTAGCATACTCCAGATTTATTATGGGAGCAGACTGTAACTTGACAGTTAATTGTTGTCATTTTAATTACCTCCTTTATTTAAAATATCTATCCAGTAAACCCTTAAAAGCACATCCATGTCTAGCTTCATCCTTACACATCTCATGCACTGTATCATGGATGGCATCTAAATTATTTTGTTTCGCTAAATTTGCAAGTTTCTTTTTACCATCACATGCTCCATACTCAGCTTCAACTCTTGCACTTAAGTTTGCCTTCGTATCTGCCACTACCACCTCGCCTAAAATCTCAGCAAATTTAGCAGCGTGCTCAGCTTCCTCAAAGGCAATACGTTTATACGCTTCTGCCACTTCCGGGTATCCTTGTCTATCTGCTTGACGAGACATGGCTAGATACATTCCTACTTCGGTACATTCCCCCAAAAAATTTGCTCGTAGCCCTTCTACAATTTCTACAGGAATATCCCTAACAATTCCAATTTTGTGTTCATCTGCCCAAGCCAACTCTCCAGTCAGTTCTTTAAATTTATCTTTGTTGGCTTTACAAATTGGACACTTATCTGGAGCTTCTTCTCCTTCATGAACATATCCACAAATTGTACAGACAAATTTTTTCATTCCTTTTCCTCCCGACTTGTTTAGAGTGTAGATCAATTGTTTTACCAATATAGTATTAGATTTTATTATTTATACAATACTCTTTTTATGCATTTAATTTTTTTTAACGCATAGCATTATACCATTGTAAAATCAATATAATTGCAACAGGGGGTGTAATCTTATGGATAATTCGGAAATTACTAGCACAGATGTATTGAATAAATCTCAAGATTTAGAACTCGCAAGCGATTTTTTTAAAAAACTAAGTCATTATATGGATCAGTTTGATAAAAGTCTTAAACAAGAACAAGAGATTGGAATTAAATTGGTATCCTTTGGCCAAACAATACAATTTACGGTACGTAATATTGGTTATTACAATCCCAAATTAATTTGCTTTTACGGCGAAATGCCCGATGGATCACCCGTTCAGTTAATCCAACATGTTAATCAAATCAGCTTTCTTCTTACAGCCGTACAACGTAAGAACCCTGAGAAAGCCAAAAATCCAATTGGCTTTTGCTCAGACTTTTACAGACATCAAGAGGGATATCCAGCTTACTCTCACTTCGTAACAGCAAAAGAATAACTTCATCATCTCTTTGGTCACGAGACTAGAGTCCTCTGCCTATGTATCGAAAGTATAACTCTCTCACTACTTACTTGTAGCGCTAGATTTAAGTAGAAATCTCTGTACCATTTGGCAATTGGTACAGAGATTCTTTTGTTAGCTACGTAAAAATTTTAGCTGAAAATTATAGTTTTCAGCTTTTCTTAGAAATATACTGTTTTATCAAATCTATTGCTGCTTGTATTGGGGCTCTTGCTTCTCAACGTACTTTTGTCTTGACTGTAATGTTTGAACTGCATTATCGAGGGTATTTGCTAATTGCTCAAAGGTTTGTTTCGCTTGCTGGTCCTGGGTCTCTAATGAAAAGGTCTTCATAGTGGATGCAGCTGATTGAACAGATGCAATGGCCGAAGTCAATTGGGTACCTACTGTCATTTTTTTCACCTCCTTTATAGAAACCTTCTTATCCTTTCGGTTTACAGAGTAAAGCTGCCAAAAATCCGAAGATAATTGCCGCTGAAATGCCTGAGCTAGTGATTTTAAAAATGCCTGTCAATACGCCGATAATGCCGGTTTTTTGCGCCTCCTGGAGAGCACCTTTTACTAATGAATTTCCAAAACTACTTATGGGAACCGAAGCCCCAGCACCTGCAAATTTAATTAAATCGTCATATACTCCAAATCCTCCTAAAACAGCTCCAGACACGACCAGTGTGACCATCGTATGTGCAGGAGTTAGTTTCAGGCCGTCCATGAGGAGTTGTCCAATTACACATATTGACCCGCCAACAATAAATGCCAAAATAAACTTCTCCAAATATAAACCTCCTATTTTACATTTCTATCGATACTGCATAGGCAATGCACGGTATGGTTTCCTTCTGCTGATAAGACATGGGGGAGAGCAAAGCGCCTGTGGCTATAACTAGAATTCGATTCAATTCCCCTTTTCGCATACGATTTAAAAGATGCCCAAAGGTAGTTGTAGCAACACAGGCGCAACCACTCCCTCCCGCGAAAACTGGCTGGTCTTCCTTGTACATTAAAATACCGCAGTCGGTCAATTTTTCTACAGGAATGTTAAGTCCATGCTTCGTAAGCAAATCTGATGCAATTCGGTGACCTATCTTGCCTAGATCTCCAGTAGCAATGAGGTCATAGTGGGATGGGGTTATGTTCAAATCTCTAAAATGAGCTTCTATGGTATCAACTGCAGCCGGAGCCATGGCTGCCCCCATATTAAAAGGATCGGAAAGCCCCATATCGATTACCCGTCCAATCGTCGAGGCCACCACCCGGGGTCCTTCACCTTCCTTGGCAATAACTGCAGCACCTGCTCCCGTCACAGTCCATTGGGCTGTGGGAGGTTTCTGTCCGCCATATTCCGTAGGATATCTATATTGTTTTTCACAAGCTGCATTATGACTAGATGTACCAACAAGTGCATTCTGCGCGAACCCACTATCGATCATAAGAGAGGCTAAAGAAAGACCTTCCATAGAACTGGAACATGCTCCATAGATACCTAAATAGGGAACAGCAAGTGTACGTGCAGTAAAACTACTGGGTATAATCTGGTTAATTAGATCACCACAGAGGAAAAACTGAATATCCTCCTTTTTATGTCCCGCTTTTTTAATAGCAGTCTCACAGGCCTCTTCTAAAAACTTTTTTTCCGCTTGCTCATAACTGTCCTGTCCAAGCCATATATCACCATGAAGCAGGTCGAAATCCTTTGCCAGATTACCCTGTGCCTCAAACGGTCCGCCTATAGCCGCAGAACCAATAATTACTGGTTTAGATTCAAAAACCCATGTTTGATGTCCTTGCAGCATTTACATTCCACCTAACGACGTAATCATTACACGTATAATAGCAACAACAAAAGCGGAGAATACGCCAAAGACAATGACTGGACCTGCGATTTTGAACATATTTCCCCCGACACCTAATACAAATCCCTCACTTTTATGATCAAGAGCAGCTGAAGTGATAGTATTGGCAAATCCTGTAACCGGAACCGCACTTCCAGCTCCAGCCCATTGAGCAATATGATCATATACGCCAAAACTTGTAAGCAGCACTGAAATCATAATGAGAACTGCAACGGTAGGATCTCCTACTGTTTTTTCATCAAAATTAAAGTAGGTCATGAAAAACAACTGGATTCCCTGGCCTATTGTACAGATAATCCCTCCCCCGATAAAAGCTCGTATACAATTTGATAATATGGGACGTTGTGGCTCTCTTGCACGAGCAAAGTCCTGATACTGCTGCTGCATAGGGGTTAGATTCTTTCGTTTACTGCTTGACAATATATTCCACCTTCTATCGCAATAAATATGGCTTAAGCTTTTCCATTAGTTGCCCTAATGCTTCAGCATGCTCCGAATACATTTTCTTAGCTTCTTTATTGTTTGTCTCCAGCGCAAAGCTCATAAGATTCGCCTGGCTGCTTTCAAAATTTGCATACAACATTTCCTTAACTTTAGGCTGTGGTAATTGCACCGAGTCGTCAAACAAATCCAAATATAAATCACCAGATGAATCTACCTGACCGATGAAAACATTATCGATAGATACCCCCATGGTCTCCAACTGGATATTTAGCCATTCTCTATTAAACCCTAGCGAAAAGAGGGATTCGTCTAACATATTACCATCCAATATAACGGTCTGGGGTTCCGCCAGTGGTGCCACTTTTATCCCCAAATTATAGGAGGATACAGGGTTTTTATGGGATTTCATAAAAACATTTATGTCTCCTGTATCTTCCATAACAGCAAATTCTACATCTGCTAGACTAAAAGCATTTTTAGTACGAAGTTCGCGCAGAAGCTCCTCTGCTGTTAGCCTTGTTTGCAGAAGATTTTCCTCCATAATCTTCCCGTGCTTAATTAATACGGTTTCTTTTCCGTTAACAATGTCATGAATCCACTTGCTTTTTAGAGACAAATAATCCAATGCGATAGGAAACAATACCCAAACACCAAGAGCAATAAGCCCAAAGGCGAGATTTGCAATAAGATTTAGAGACATTAGTGCAGTAATTACTGCAATTATAATATAGCTTACAAACCTAAAAGGCGTCATTCTTACAATATTTCTTTTTCCCATTAGCCTGATTGATATGAATAAGAGAAAGAATAATGAAACTGAACTGATTAATATTTGTATCCATGTCTGCATCTTTAATCTCCTGACTAGTTCCCTTTATATTGCGGTTCACTATATTCTAAAATTTGCATTCGTCCCTCAAGGTCGTTGATAATTCTTCCTGTTGTCTTCAATGCTTCATTG
>Ga0316600_10000406_pt1 | contig 21478 bp, 28 predicted proteins | sample OWC_soil_day5_CT_FD_207652 | JGI IMG/M metagenome (GOLD analysis project Ga0316600, IMG submission 207652) | Wetland soil microbial communities from Old Woman Creek delta, Ohio, United States - OWC_soil_day5_CT | ecosystem: Environmental > Terrestrial > Soil > Wetlands | place: USA: Ohio... | reverse complement strand
TTACATAAATCGTTGCACCATCAGCCAACTCTCCCGCTTGGCGCAGAGCATGTACCTCTGCATGCGGCGTTCCTGACTTTCTATGCCAACCTTGACCAACAATTCTGCCATCACGTACAACCACAGCCCCAACAAGCGGATTAGGGCTCGTTCTTCCCAACGCATAACGAGCAATATTTAAAGCTTGTTGCATATACTCTTCATGCATGAACATTCCTCCCATTTATCATTGCCAAAATAGAAAAAGACTATCAAAAAGCATACACTTTTCAACAGTCTTTTAAATTAAAAACAAACACCTATAGCTATAAAAAAAATATCTCTATAAGCTACGCCTTTTTCCATCCAGACTATACTGTCGGCTCTGGAATCTAACCAGATCTGCCTAACGGCTCGCGGGCTATACCGCCGGTAAGGAATTAAAAGAATTCTCTTTTTCACCTTGCCCCAAAGACTGCTTAACCTATTATATTATTTACCAACTAGATAGTAACATTTCATTAACAAATAAGCAAGTATTATTTATACATTCTATTCATCTATTCAACAATTTCTTTTAATACATCTCTTACTAATTTATCTGGTACATTATTATGTACCACAACGCTGCCAATGCTATTCATTAATACCCATTTAATTTTACCATTTACGACTTTTTTATCACGAAATAGTATCTTAAACATGCGTTCAACAGAGCAACCTAATGCTTTAGTTGGTAAATGGAATTTTTTTAGGATATCTACTACTTTTTCAACTAATTCTATTTCTATTAATCCCAACCGATGACTTAACAATGCGGCACCATACATTCCTGTTGCAACAGCTTCACCATGATTATATTTCATATAATCAGTATCACTTTCGATCGCATGCGCTATCGTATGACCAAAATTCAGAATAATTCTAAGTGACAATTCCTTTTCATCCTTGCTTACAACCTCTGCTTTTATTTCACAAGAACGCGCAATAATATGCGTTAATGCACCTAAATCTAAAGCAAGAATTTTATCAGCATTTGTATCAAGATAGCTGAAAAAATCTGCATCGGAAATAATACCATATTTAATAATTTCAGCAAGCCCCGTATAAATCTCACGTTTTGGTAAACTTTTTAAAACATTTAAATCAATTACCACAGCTTTAGGCTGATAAAATGCCCCAATTAAATTTTTACCTAAAGGGTGATTAATTGCTACTTTGCCACCAACACTTGAATCAACTTGCGCAAGCAAACTAGTTGGGATTTGTACAAATGGTATCCCCCTTAAATAGGTTGCTGCAATAAATCCTGTTAAATCACCAACAACTCCACCACCAAGAGCAAAAATTGCGGATTTTCTATCTAAGCCTAAAGTTATTGCTTTTGTATAGAGAGTTTGTGCCACTTCAAAACATTTAGATTTTTCGCCAGCCTCTATCGTAAGAAGTTCTACTTGTAAGCCTAATTCTGTTAAAAGATGAGCCACTTTATCACCGTATAAAGCAGCAACATTATTATCACAAACAAGCAAGGCAGTATCTGAAAAACAAAATTTACCTATAATATCTTTTAATTGATTTATAACAGATTCACCAATGATAATATCATAACTTTCCTCTGCTAAGTTTACCGTTACATTACGCACGCAACTCATCAACCTTTCTAATAAACTTAATAATTTCATCTGTAACTTGTAACGGAGATAGTTCACTAGTGTCAAGAATCAAATCAGCTCTTTGATACAATTCGTGTCTATTCTCTAACAAATCAACAATGATTTGTCGCCTATCTTCTTCTTTTAATAAAGGTCTTGTATTTTTCCGTCTACCTGTACGTTCTAAGATTACATCAACAGATGCCGTTAAGGTAATTACAATGCCGTTTTGCCTTAACGCTATCATATTATCTTCGTTTAATACGACACCACCACCAGTAGAAATTACAGCGCTATGATACTCTGCAACCTTACGAATTGTTTCCGCTTCTTTATCACGAAAAAACTTTTCACCATATTGCGCAAACATATCATTAATGCTAATTTTATTATCTATTTCAATTTTATTATCAGTATCAATAAAAAAATATCCCAATCGACTGGCCAGTAATTTTCCTGTACTTGTTTTTCCTGTTCCCATAAAACCGATTAAAACAACATTTCGCATATGAATCACCCATTATTAATCCTAGTAGTGTAATACTTAATTGCCGCTAATAAATCACCAATACTGTCTCCGCCAAACTTTTCTAAAATTGCTTCTGCTAAAACAATAGCGACCATTGCTTCACCTACAACTGAAGCTGCTGAAACTGCACAGACATCACTACGTTCAGTATTAGCTAACACTGCTTTTTTTGTTGCTATGTCTACAGATGCTAACGGTTTCATCAATGTTGGAATAGGTTTCATAACCGCTCTTACAACGATTACCTCACCATTACTCATTCCGCCTTCTATTCCACCTGCATGATTGGTTTTTCGATAGTACTTATTTTCTCCATCAATAAAAATTTCATCATGCGCTTTACTACCTAGTAAATTTGCATATTCAAAACCTTCACCAATTTCAACGCCTTTAATTGCTTGAATTGACATCATTACAGCAGCTAAACGTGCATCTAAACGCCGATCCCATTGAATATGGCTTCCCAATCCTTCCATAACACCAGAAACAACAACTTCAAAAGAACCACCTAATGTATCACCTAATTCTTTTGCATTATCAATACGTTCTTTCATCTTCATTTCGGCAACTGGATCATAACAATTTAATTCTGATTTAATTTCGCTCAATGATGAATAATCAAGCTTAGTTTTATCAATAGTAACTCCACCAATATTTGTTACATGCGAAATTACGTTAATACCGCAAGCATTGAGTAAATTTTTAGCTAATGCTCCTACAGCAACTCTTGTTGCTGTTTCTCTGGCACTTGCACGTTCCAAAATATCACGAATATCTGTACGTTCATATTTTTTAATTCCTGTCAAATCAGCATGTCCGGGACGTGCTGCCGTAAAAACCGGCCCCACTGAATCTCCAGTTACTGACATACGTTCTTGCCAGTTATCCCAATCTTTGTTTTTTACCTTTAATGTAATCGGATCACCTAATGTTTGTCCAAAACGAACACCAGATAATATTTCAACTCTATCAGTTTCAATGCTCATACGCCCACCACGCCCATATCCTTGTTGTCGACGTGCTAAGTCTTTATTAATTAAATCAACATCTATCTTTAATCCAGCAGGAAGTCCTTCTACGATTGCAGTTAAACATTGTCCATGTGATTCTCCAGCGGTTAGAAAACGAAACATATAAACACCTCATTTAAAATTGCTATATACTATAATCAAAACTAATTTACTATGGATTTGCTGTAAACTTAAAACTTGTTTGGTCTTGATTATTATCAGTTGATTTTCCGTAAGAATAAATATTAAGCTCAAGTTTAGTATTTAAAACTTCATTTGATGATTGTATTAACATTTTATTTATACTGTTAAAACGCTCCATCGCCTCTAAGTTTTTCAAAAATTTAATTGTTTGAAAATAATTTCCTTTTATTTCGATGTCTACTAACAAAGAACTATACTCGTCCTTATTAACTAAATTTCTAGGCTTTACATGTAGTAATTGTACATTACTAACTTGTGAAATTTGCTTTATTTGCATTAGAAAACTACTTATATCATGCATATTAGGAATCTTTTTATTAACCTTGTCCAAATCTGACTGTATTTGATGATCATATTCACTAATATCAGGATGGCTAACAACAAATTTTTCGACTAATTGAACTTTATTTTCATTTGACTGTTTCAAGTTTTTCAATTCAAGAATTTCGTCTTGTTGAGGAATGTAAATGCAAACATAGAATGCACTAACTATACAACAAATACTAACAATACACAATATAACCTGATATTTTATTTTAAATATTAAATTTTTCACTTTTACCCTTCCTTGAATTTGACCAAAATTTCAAAGACTGTAATACTTTTATTGGATAAAGGATCTTGTTTACTTTCTGAATTTATCAATGAAGTATTTTTAAATATACGATCTTGCTCAATTTTTTTCAAAAATGTCGCTAAAGCTTTATAATCAGCTGCATTTCCTTTTAAAATCAACTCATTATTGCTATTTAGAGAAACTTCAGTTAGCCAGACATTATCAATAACCAGATTACTCAAATGAACCATTATTGCATATTCCGATATACGATTTTTGGATAAATCAATTAAAACACCGTATTTCTTTTCTAATGAAATATTTTTTTCTTCAATAACTTGCTTACGTTCTACGGTTTCACTTAATAATTGATACCGTTCATTACTGCGTTCTAATTGATCCTTTAAGGTATAAATTTGAGTGTATCCTCGGATATATACAGATACACATAGAAGTATAATAAAAAAGATTATTATACTAAAAACAGTACTGCTTAAACAGTTTCGAATTCTTTTTTCAGGTGGCAATAAATTAATTTTAATCATAAATTTAAACCACGTTTAGCTAAACCAATTGCTGTGAATAATTCTGTAGCAGATTCCTTTATATATTGCGCATCAAATGACTCTGTAATATCAATATTTTTTGTAAAATCAATGAATTCAATTGGATTTATTATTTGATTTCTAAAAAATTGAACCACTGGTTCAGCAATAAATAAGTTTCCATTAATATAGATTTTGTTTATTTCAATATTTTGGTTCTGTACTTTACACCATTCTAAAGTTTGATTAACTTCAAAAATAATTTTATCCATAGAACTTTCGCTATCACGTATCATAATAGCTATGTGTTCTTGAAAAACAATGATTTTACTATCATTATGATTTATATCCACCATCAAACAATTCGGCTCGGATAAATTTCTAGCTAATGCAAAAGACTTTCCTTCAATAGCCAAAATTTTAATGTTCAATTTATCCATATCATTAATAATTTCGTCAATAACAGTTTTTTTTACTGTTGCAATTAAAACATGCATATCCTTGCTATTAAATTTGTCATTTAAAATGCAAAAATCATAATAATAAGTATCTTTTTCATAGGGAATGTACTTATCAATTTCCCATTTAACAGCTTCTTTTAACTCTTTTGGTTTTAGTATTGGAAAAACAAGTTTCTGAGTAAAGATTTCTGAATCATCAATAGCAATAACTGCAATATTACTTTTAACGCCACAGCGTGATATCATATTTTCAATAGTATTCGCTAAATTCACTTCTCCCTTATTGGAAAAAATTTCGCTTTCAAAACTAGTTAAAATTGGTTTTTCCTTCTGTAATTTCAATTCAACAATATTGATGCTATTATGATTAATTTCAATTCCTAATGCATGTTTATAAAATGGCGTTGTAAGTTTTTTTATGAATGCTATAATGCGATTATTGATCAACATGCTACGAATTATCTCCTACAAATTTAATTGTCCTACCCAATATACACATAATATCTACTTCATTGTTTTTTTCATGTAATGAAATACTAGTATAAATAAGCCCGTTATCTGTAGATACATAATGTGGATTTAAATCCTTCATAATATTTTTAAATTTCACAAGATCCACACTCCTATAAGGTTATTAATTATTCCAATTAATAACCTTAAACTCATTATTATTAGCAGTAGGTAAATCAATAGCAACACTTATTTTTCTTTTGGATTTATTTACTTTTCCTATAGCTAAAACAGTTCTCCGATTTTCATTTCCAGTAATGTACACCTTATATTCTCCCTTAGTAAAATCATTCTTGCTTGATTGAAGAATAGCTTTATATTCTGTTTCTTTCACAAACGCATTATCATTTTTTAATTTTATGATAGCATGCTTAACACCCGCTTCAGCAATGTATTGTGCCTTTACCCCTTCTGAAAAAGAAGTAGATATATCAAAGCCAGTCGCTGAAATTTTCAGCAAACAACCTCCCAATACTAACACCAAACTTAAAATAATCATAGACGATATCAATCCCACACCCGTTTGATTCATATAATTCACCTACATTATTTTTATCCTATTTTCTATCTAAAATTGTAACTGCTGTGTCAATACTAAATGTTTGTTTTGTTTCTGTATCAATAATATTCATTTTTATCAATACTGTTTTAGGACTCAGTGCTTCAAAACTCAAGCTCACAATCGAAATTTTTCCGATAATTGTTTCGCCAGTTACTGGCTGATTATCACGCATCAACCTGCACTGGCTAACATTATTACTTAATTGATACACAATCTTAACATTTTGTTGATTATCAACATCAGTTACCAATTCAAAGCGATTTGAATAAATTTGAAATGATTTCGCGTATGCAATATCACGGACTATACTATCAACAGAAAATCTTGCCTCTTGTTGCAACTCTATCATCCTGTTGTCATTGTACCATACACGCATCATAAAAAAAAACATGTTCATTATAATGTTAAAAATAAGTATCATTAGACTTATCGATACTAAGAGCTCAACTAATGAGAAACCTTTATTATTACGTAATAATAATTTACATGTATTATTCATTTTATAGGCTCCATTAAAAATGTAGATAAATCCAAATTTTTATCATTATTTTGTTCTTGCCACGATACAGAAACTTCTACTTTTATTAAATGCTCTGATTCATTGGTATCTTTAAAACTAGTTTTTATAATAAAACTGGTGCCGTTTTGCACAACTTCAAATAATTCTATTTCCCTTTTAGGAGTAGAATCAAATACTAACCTATCTTCATTGCCTTTTAAAATTTCTATCTGCTTTTGTGCTAAAAAAGTAGCTGTAACTTCATTGTTCGCATGAACAACTGATCGATGTGATAACACGTACATACCGATTATGGAAGAAATAGCCGCTAAAACCACAACCATCATAATAACTTCGATCATTAAATAGCCCTTTTGATTCATAGATAGCCAAATCCTCTTCAATATTATTTAATTTATTGAACTCTAATTCTTCCTACCCTATCAATAATCACATAACGATTTTTCTTTTCATTTGATAGTCTGATCGTAATTGGCCTGTTAATATAACCGTTATTATTAAAATATATCATTTGATACTCTCCAACAACCTTTACATTTTCTGAAAAAGTTATACTTTTTATTGTTGTAAGTCCTCTGCTAATTATATAACCACATATATCACTTCTTCTTAATGCAAGCTTGGGAAACTGCTCAACACTATCCTTCGAAAGTTCATTTTCAACAATTGATGTATTAATCGATAATTGTTGGACTAATCTTAAATCAGACGCTAATTGATATGCTGCTGAGTCTAAATCATACTGTTTTAAATAAATCGACATCGGCATTGCTACCGAAAAAACAATAGCTGTAATGGCAATAACCAAGATAATTTCAATTAGTGAACTTCCTCTATTTTTCATAATAGCCACTCTAAATAGAGATAAATAATTTGATCACCATAAAAATAATTAATAAACATTGCAAGTGAAAGAAATGGTCCAAAAGGGATATAATCTTTTCTTCCTTTTAGTTTAAAAGCAATTAACACTATTCCTACGATACCACCTAAAATAAAAGCTAATAGTAGTGTTATTAAAGTATGTTGCCATCCAAGCCATATACCAATTACAATCGAAAATTTTATATCACCCCAACCAATCCCCCCTCGACTTAAGCAGTTAATTAAAAATAATAATCCACCTCCAACCAAAGAACCAATTAGCGCATCCGCTATTTTATTATATAATAAATAGTCATATAACAATGAATTTGCAAAAATAAATACAACACCGATCATTCCCATTGGAATTAATAATTTATCCAATATCAATTGATAATCATAGTCAATAAAAGTAATTATAATTAAAAAACTAATTATGATAAGTGCTTCAAGCATCTTAAAACTCATTCCTAAATTCATATACGCAAAGATAAATAAAGTCGCTGTTAACAATTCGATACTAGCATAACGTATTGATATATTTTTTTTACAATAGCGACACTTTCCACCTAAAAGTATATAACTTATCATAGGAATCAAATCAATTATAGTTAAAACTTTTCCACAATGAAGGCAAGATGATCTAGGATAAATAATGGATTTTTCTAAAGGAATTCTATAAATACAGACATTTAAAAAGCTTCCTATTACTGAACCAAGCATAAAAACAATCATAGTATCCATATGAATCAATCTCCTTGTAAAACTTATCACACATCCAAACTATTTATTTTTTATAAAATCACTTGCAATATAACTGCCTAGCTTTGCACGTCCAATAGTATCACTACTTGAAGTGCTTGTCTCTATTGTATAATCAGCAACCGGTATATCCTTTGATTCAGTATTAATATAACACTTGCCTTTCGGAGGCTTTGGCAACTCAACCAACAATTTTTTATCAACTAAACTTTGCACAGTAGCGGGAATACTGCCTTCCTGTACTTGATAAATAACAGATGCTGAATCAATAGTCCGTAAATCTGCTTGAATTTTAACTGTATTTACACCAACGGTTGTCTCTGTAAATTTCGGAATCGCAATTGATGATAAAACGCCTAAAATCGCAATAACCACCATTAGTTCTACCAAAGTAAAACCTTTTTGATTTATATTATTCTCAAATTTTATCATGATAAAAATCCCCTTCTGGCAAACTTTTAATTACATTAATAAGAATTAAATATAAATATTATTCACAATATCAAACATTGGTAAAGCAATTGAAATAACAATACCTCCTACAATAATTCCTAATATTGTTATCAAAAAAGGCTCTAATAAACTATTCATTTTTGCAATAGAAATATCTACCTCATCTTCATAATAATCAGCAATTTTATGTAAAACAACGTCTAAACTTCCAGACTCTTCTCCTACTGCAATCATTTGTATTACCATTGGAGAAAAAAATTTACTTTTGTTTAGTGAACAAGATAAAGTAAAACCATCTTTAATATTACTTTCCGCTAATGTTAGCACACTATTTAGTACCATATTTCCACTAATATTTTTAGTAACTTCCAAAGCATTAATAATAGGTATACCCGCACGCAGTAAAATTTCCAATGTTCGACTAAATCTCACAACAGCAATTTTATTAATTATTTTACCGATTACAGGCAAAGTCAACAACATCTCATCAATAAATTTTCTATAAATTGGAACCTTATATATTTTGAATAGGCTTATTCCTAATGCAATTAAGCCTCCAAAAATAAAATATCCATAGTATTGTACTAAAACACTAAGTTGCAATAATATCTGTGTTGGTAAAGGTAGCGGCAAATTTATGTTTTCAAACATTTTTACAAAGTTCGGCATAACAAAAGTTAATATGAAAATTATGACTAAAACAGCTAGAATCAAAACAATCGCTGGATAAATCATTGCCGCTTTTATTTTTTCTTTTACTTTATAATCTTTTTCTAAATAGGTTGCCAACTTGTTTAAAATATCATCGAGAGCTCCACTAAGTTCACCTGCTGAAATCATATATACTACAATATTAGGAAAAATATTATTATACCTAGTTAATGATTCTGTTAAAGTTCTTCCTTGTTCTATCTGTGTATAAATATCTTGTAAAATATCTTTTAAAACAAAATTATTGGTCTGTGCAATTAATATGCGAATTGTAGCTATTAATGAAAGACCAGAACTAATCATAATTGATAATTGGCGACAAAATACAACAATTTCTGTATATTTAACGCCCCGTATTTTTAATATTTCTTTGTAAATATCTTGAATGTTCGTTACTTCAATAATCTCGGTAACATAATATCCCTGTTCACTAATATAAGCCGCAACATCGCCTTCTGTTTCGGCGATTATTGTATCATGTAGTATTTTTCCATTTCTATTTTTCGCTTTATATGAAAAGGTCTTTGGCATAAAAAAACTCCATTCGATAAAAGCTTTTCATTCTAACGATTTAACTAAATGCTTTTTGATCACTAGCATAATCTAAAGCAACATCTTTTGTTATTAAGTTTTGTCTTAAAAGCGTTTGTAATGCCATGTCAAAACTTTGCATACCTAAAGCCACACCAGTCTGCATATGTGACATAATTTGTGGTGTTTTTCCTTCTCTAATTATATTCCTAATTGCTGGTGTAATAATCATAATTTCAAACAAAGCAATCCTGCCCGAATTATCTTTTTTAGGCAATAATTGTTGAGAAATGACACCTCGCAATGCCATCGATAATTGAATTCGTATTTGTTGCTGCTGATAATGAGGAAAAGCATCAATAATCCTATCAACTGTTTGAATTGTATCTGGTGTATGTAGTGTTGCAAAAACCAAATGTCCAGTTTCCGCTGCAGTGATTGCAGTTGACATTGTTTCTAAATCTCGCATTTCACCTACAAAAATTACATCTGGATCTTCTCTCAATGCACCTCTTAAGGAGTTGCTAAAGGATTTCGAATCAGTATAAATTTCACGTTGATGAATGATACTTTTTTGATGTTTATGCAAATATTCGATAGGGTCTTCCATTGTAATAATATGTAAGGATTGTGATTGATTAATCAAATTGATCATGGCGGCAACTGTTGTTGATTTTCCTGAACCGGTTGGTCCCGTAACCAACACCAATCCATTCTTTTTTAGCGCTAGTGTTTTTAAAACTGAAGGATATTTACTGTCTTCTAATATCGGAATATCATGCGGAATTATTCTTATTACAATAGCAATCATTCCACATTGTTTAAAAACATTTACTCGAAAACGACCATAATCAGCTACAACATAAGAAAAGTCAATTTCACCTATTTTCTCAAATTCACATTGTTGTATTGAGGTTGCAATTGATTCAAACAACATTTTGGTATCTTCAGCCTTTAATTTATCATACTCCGAAAAATATAATCGACCATTAATTCTAAATGCGGGTTGTAACCCAACAGTAATATGCAAATCTGAAGCTTTTTTTAGAATAGCTTCTTTAAGCAGTTCATCTATATATCTTTCTCTATCATCCTTCTTCATAAGATAACCTCATAATCTCTTGTATTGTTGTATCCCCTTGAAGAACCTTTCGAATACCATCTTGTTGCATACTAACCATTCCCTCTTGTAACGCTATTTTTTTAAACTGCTCAATCGAAGAACTGCGGTTAATACTCTCACGTATTTCTTTTGTTATTGGCAAAACTTCATGAATAGCAGTTTGTCCATAATAACCAGTATAGTTACAATTGGAGCAGCCACGTCCCTTATATAAAATAGTATCTGCATTTCCATATTGACCCAATATTTTTCTATCTTCCGAATCGTTATCAGGTATATAAGTTTCTTTGCATTCTGTGCAAATCAATCTTACCAAACGTTGAGCAACAATCCCCAATACTGAAGACGATACTAGAAAAGGTTCCACTCCTATATCTACCAGCCTAGTAATCGCGCCAATTGCATTATTTGTATGTAACGTACTAAAAACTAAATGTCCAGTTTGTGCAGCGCGAACAGCTATACTTGCAGTTTCACTATCACGGATTTCACCAAGCATAATAATATTGGGGTCTTGTCGTAAAATTGATCGCAATGTTTTAGAAAAAGATAAACCAATTTTCGTGTTTATTTGTATTTGATTTATCCCATCTATTCTGTATTCTACAGGATCCTCAATGGTGATAATATTTTTATTTACCTTATTAAGCTCTGCTAACGTTGCATATAAAGTAGTGGATTTTCCGGATCCGGTCGGCCCTGTTATAAGAACCATCCCATATGGTTTTCTATATAATGTCACATATTTTTCAAAAGTTTCTTTCGAAAATCCTAAATTATGAATATCAATCGCCATTAGCTTTTTATCTAAAATTCTAATTACCATCTTTTCTCCAAGAATTGTAGGCATTGTTGATATTCTTAGATCTATTTCTCTATTGTCCTCTTCATATTTTATTCTGCCATCTTGCGGTAGCCGTTTTTCTGCAATATCTAAATCACTCATAATTTTCAAGCGAGAAATTATTGGTGGATGAAGTTTCATTTCAAAAGAGAAAAACTCCATCAATTGTCCATCAACACGAAATCGAATCCGCAAAGACTGATCAGTCGGTTCAATATGAATATCACTTGCGCGTGCTTTTATCGCTTTGCTTATCATACTATCAACAATATTTACAACTGAACTATCCTTTAAATTTCTTTGCTCATTCATATTAAGCTCTTTCCAATAAAGTTTTTCTAAGGCTTTTTGCATAACAAAACTTCCTTCTTTTTATACTTTAAAGTTTTTCAATATCAATTTTTCAATAATTCTCATAAATTTAGTTCCAATAAACTCATGTGTGCTTAATGGCTTTACTAATATTGTATATAGATTTAAGCAATTTCCTCCAAGTATATCTGTAAACATTTGATCACCGACAACAGCCACCTGCGAAGGTTTTAATGCAAAATGTTTTAATGCATGTCTAAATCCAAAACTTAATGGTTTATATCCTTTTGAAACGTAAGCAACATTTAAAATCTTCGCTACATTACATACTCGATTCGTCAAATTATTAGATACGATACAACAATCAAACCCATATTTTTTTAAAGTTTTTATCCATGCTATAGTCTCCGCTTCAATCTCATCACAATTCCATGCAATGATCGTATTATCAAGATCAAAAATAATAGCTTTAATTCCCTTTTCTTTTAAAGTCAGCAATGGTATATGAAATAAAGTTGGTACAAACAATTTGGGAAATATTAAACTTTTTATCATAATGTATTGTTTATATTACTGCGCAGTTGCACGGCTTCTGAGACATGACGATCCGTAATCATTTCAGAATGGTCTAAATCGGCAATTGTTCTTGCTACTTTAATAATACGATCATAACTTCTTGCGGATAATCCCATTTTAGTAAATACTTGTTCTAAAATATTTTGCGCTACCGTTGTTAATCCACAGGTTTTTTTTATATGTCTATGCTTCATTTGCGCATTGCAAAATATATTATATTTGCTTAACCTTTCAAGTTGTATTTGTCTCGCAGCTTCTACACGTCTTCGAATGACAATAGAACTTTCAGAAGGTTTTATACCTACCATTTCATTATATTCCAATCGCGGCACTGTTATATGAATATCAATTCGATCTAATAACGGACCCGATATCTTTTTGGTATAACGTTTAATTTCAGTCGGTGTGCAAGAGCAGTCTTTTAAATTATCGCCCAAATAACCACACGGACACGGATTTCTGGAAGTTATTAACATAACTTTAGCGGGGTAAGAAATCGATGCATTTACACGAGAGATTGTAACGACACCATCTTCTAGAGGCTGTCTTAAAACCTCTAATGCCGATTTGCTAAATTCGGGTAATTCATCTAAAAACAATACACCATTATGACTTAATGTTACTTCTCCAGGTTTTGGTATTCCACCACCCCCACCAATCATCCCTGCAACTGAAATAGTATGATGCGGACTACGAAATTGACGTTTTGTAATCAACCCTATATTTTGCTTTAATCTTCCTGCAATACTATAAATTTTAGTAACTTCCAAAGCCTCTTGTGTTGACATCGTAGGTAAAATAGAACTCACCCGTTTGGCTAACATCGTTTTGCCTGATCCAGGCGGACCGGTCATGATAACATTATGCCCTCCAGCAGCAGCAATTTCTAATGCACGCTTTGCAATAAACTGACCTTGCACTTCGGAAAAATCCTCCTCAAACTTCGGTTCTTCGAAAATAATATCATCTTTTTTAGCAGCTATTAATTCGTTATTACCCTTTAAAAAAGCAATAAGCTCCTCAAGTGTGTTGGGAGCATAAACTGTTAACCCATCAACAAGCAAAGCTTCGTTTGCATTTTCAGGAGCTACAAAAATATTTGTTATTCCCTTTTCTAAACAATGAATGGCCATTGGTAATATTCCATGAATTCCCCTTAGTTTTCCTTCTAAAGATAACTCGCCTACAAACATACTTTTCCCTGATAACTCTTGTGGAATAATTCCATTTGCTAATAAAATACCTATTGCTATTGGCAGATCCAAACCTGAACCATCTTTTTTCATATCGGCGGGCGCAAGATTAATTGTTGTTTTACGAGTAGGAAACTTAAATCCAGAATTTTTAATCGCAGCTCTTACCCGGTCTCTAGATTCTCGAACTGCTGTATCTGGCAGTCCAACAATCTCAAAACCAGGTAAACCATTTGTAATATCTACTTCAACATGAATCAAAAAACCATTAACTCCAATTGTGGTTGAACCAAATGTTTGTGCAAACATAATCTAGCTACCTCCAATTATATGTTTCCCTGCCATCGTTCAAATAAAGTATGTTCCACATGAATATTATCGCAAATTTTCCCCACAAGCATATCTATAATATCTTGTATATTCTGGGGGTTATGATAAAAGCCCGGACAAGCTGGTATGATTTTCACCCCTAATCTTGCTAGTTTCAACATATTCTCTAAGTGAATTGCATTTAAAGGGGTTTCTCTCGGCACAATAACTAGCGGTCGCCCTTCCTTTAATGTAACATCGGCTGCACGACTTAATAAATTATCTGATATTCCATGCGCAATACTCGCGAGAGTTTTCATCGAACAAGGTACGATAATCATCGCATCATTTTTAAAAGAACCACTGGCAATAGATGCTCCTATATTATCTACATCATGCAATAAATCTACTTTTTCCTTTAAAAGTTCTCTTGTAATTCCACATTCATATTGAAGTACTTGCCAACCGCTCTTAGTGACGACTGCATGCACTTCACATTGATTTTGTTTTTTTAAAACTTCTATTAATCTAATTCCGTAAATAGAGCCGCTCGCCCCTGTAATCCCTATAATAATGCGCATTACTAGCTCCTTTTATTACTGCTAAAATTCAAAAGCATTTTTAATATGGTTAATATTATATTTAGTTTCGCTATTATAATATATTTCTATAACATCAAATCGACAATTTTTATCATATTGCTTTGTTTGCGCTAGATAGCACTGTGCAGTTTGAATGATTTTAAATTGCTTATGCTGGTTAACGGCTTGCGCAGGATATCCATAGGTTATATTCCGTCTAGTCTTAACTTCAATAAAAATAAGAATATTTTTATGTGTGGCTATGATATCAATCTCACCTATTTTCACTTTATACTTTTGTTTTCTTATCGTATAACCTTGCAATACTAAATAATTAGCTGCAATATCTTCACCAAAATCCCCCAACAAGTCATGACCACCACTTCAAGTGGTGGTTTGATATTAGCCCTATAAGGGCGATTACTTGCTACGCCTAAAAGGCGGGTATCGCAAGCAGTGTTACCAGCAACCCCTTAAAGGGGCTCTTTTAGCTTTCTTCTTTCTTAGCCTCGTCTTGTTGTTCCTGTATATATTTCTTAATTGCTTCCTCCGTGATATTTCCCACAGTTGCAACATAATATCCTCTTGCCCAAAAGGTTCTGTTCCACTTACTCCCTTGATCCGGATGGGCATCATAGATCATTAATGCACTCTTACCTTTCAAATATCCCATAAATTCTGCTACACTCAATTTAGGCGGAATACTTATGCACAGATGTACGTGATCTGCACATACTGCACCTTCTATGATTTCCACATTTCTATATTTGCATAGCTTTTTCAATATTTCCCGCACATCGGTTTTTATTTTTCCATATAGTACTTTCCTTCTGTACTTCGGTATGAATACTATGTGATACTGGCATTTCCATTTTGTATGTGATAAACTTGAACTATCCATTTGGGATAACCTCCTATGTTCTTTGATATTGGCTTGCGACACCAGTATCATATTAGCATAGGAGGTTTTTAAATTCACTCTCAGTAACGCTTCTGCTTACTCTGTTCTCCCCAGCATAGCTGGGGGATTAAGATTTTCATTTATTTCAATATCCTATTTATTTACTGAATATATTAAATTGTTGTCTTGCCTCTGCCGGGTTCATCGGTTCCTTATCCATGGCTCTAAGCAATCGTACGGTCTTTTCTACTAAAGGAACATTCGTATCGACTATTGTATTAACGTCCAAGTAATTACTATCTTCAAAACCAATTCTAACGGTACTAGCCCCCATTCCAAGAGCCGCCGCAACGATGGAAAAATCCCGTCTGTTTGCTTGCGTTATGCCCCAGAGCGCTCCTGTCGGAATCATCTGAATCATAGCAGCCAACGCTTGCGGAGTGGCAGGAGCTTCTCCTTTATGACCCAAAACAATACTGAAAAGTACTGGATCGCAAAAATCATATTGCTCCATAAGCTCTTTCATCGCAAAAATATGACCAATTTCAAATACTTCTACTTCCGGTGTTTTTTTCATCTTTAATAATTCGTGAATGCAATATTCCACATCATCAATTGGATTGCAATATACAAACTTCCCTAAATTCGTGGAACCAACATTTAAGGAGCAGGCTTCTACAAGCTCCGAGTACAAAGGAGCACAACGTTCCTTTATTGAAAGATTAGAAACACCACCCGTTGATACTTCGATTATGATATCGGAATCCCTGCGAATTAAACGCAAGGTTTCTTCCAAGAGACTCATCTCTGTAGTCAGATTTCCTAGAGCATCTCGCACGTGCAAATGCACCATAGAGGCTCCTACCTTCCAGCAATTTAGAACGTCTTCAGCAATTTTATACGGAACTATTTTTTTATCTGTACTAGCTACTGGAGCCACTGAAATCATTACTTTATTCATTTTTTACCTCCTATAACAGAGTTTACATATCACTAGATGATTAATAATTTACTTTTTCCCAATATTGATAATGATTTTCTACTACTTCATTAATCTTATTTCTATCTTTTTCCTTTAATACACAGAGCATATCTTTGTGCATTAACAAAAACTGCTCTATTGCATTATCTTTCAAAAATTTTTCTATCGCTTTTATCCTAGATTTTTGGGTAATCTGATCTACATAAAAACAAATTCCTTCTAACAATGCATTTTCTGTAATATCAACCAATACCTTATGAAATGCAATATCTGCTTCAAATATATCTTTAGCTTCTACATTAGAAGCTATAATCGTTTTTTCAAGATCATTTATAACTTGTTCAGCTTTGTGCAAAGATTCCAAATTAAGCTTATCTATTACTAATTGGAGTATCCCCACATCAATTATTTTGCGCAATTCTACAATTTTATCAGCAGAATCTTTTTGTAGTATAATTCCGTATAATACAGGATATAACATTTTACTATCATAATCTTGTGTTACAAAAGTTCCTTCTGCACGTTTGATATTAATAACACCATATGCTCCCAATATCTTAATTGCCTCACGAACAGAATTTCTGCCAACCCCCATTGATGCACAAAGTTCGTTTTCAGTAGGGATCTTATCACCCGGTTTCAACTCCCCATTAATAATAGCATTTGTAATATTATCAACAATCTGCTCTACAACAGATTTTCCACCTATTTCTTTAAAAAAAGTCTCTTTTGCCATGCTGAACCTCCCGATGATATTTTTGCTTTCTTAGTATACATCATACGTAGGTTCAAGACAACCATATGACACTATTTGATAAAAGTAAGCAACTTGCTTTAAGCGATTAGTTATAAATTAGTCGCCGCAGCAGCCACTTTATCTGCAACTTCTCCATCTTCTTTCAGCCCGCCGATACCGACTGCACCGATCATCTCTTTTCGGTCATTATAGATCGGCACGCCACCTGGCATACCCACAAATCTATCATCAGCAAAATAAGATATATTGAGATTATCCCTCTGCAATCGCAGTAGGAAATCAGCCGTACTTACTCCCATTCTTACAGCCGTATAAGCTTTATTCGGCGTAAGATTGATCGTCAGTAGTTTTGCACCATCTTGTTTACTGAACAAAACTAAGAATCCATCTTTATCGCAAATCGCTACACTAAACGGTTTTGCCCCATATTCTTTCGCAACGATCTCTTCAGCATAATTTGCTATTTTTTTTGCCAATTTAAGTGTAATATTCTCCACGATTATCAACCCCTTTTTATTTTGGCTATCTTTTTATTGTGGGCGCTTTACGCATTAAGCAAATCTTAGGATTGTACAGTACTTTCCTTATTTTCTGCGATAGCCGCTTTTTTTTCTTCTTTTTCACGCCAGTAACTTGCCAAAGTTGGACCAGTAAGATTGTGTACCAAATTAAATATAGCAGCCGGTATAAATGCTAATGGGGCAAGATGTGCTATTGCCAACGCCATCGCCAAACCACCATTTTCCATACCTATTTCAAAAGAAATAGACTTGGCTTTGAAATGAGGCATCCCTACACCACGCGCAGCCCAATATCCTGTTGTAAGACCAAGTATATTGTGCAAAACTACGGCTACGATTGCAATCAAAGCAACACTAGACAGTGAACCGGCACTGAGCGCAAACCCTGAACTAGTCGTAACGAAAATAGCAATAACAGATACAATTGGAATAATCGGCATAATCTTATCAACGAAATCAGAAGCAACTGCCCGAATAACTGCCCCTAAGAATACTGGAATCAGAACAATCTTCAATATATCCATCAAAATAGCAGAAGCATTAACTGGGACTATGGAACCGACCAAAAAGGTAAACATAAACGGCGTAATAAATGGCGCTATAACTGTATTGATAGTAGAGACCGTTATCGAGAGTGCAGTATCCCCTTTAGCCAAAAATGTCATAACATTACTGGCTACTCCACTCGGGCAGCATCCCACAAGGATAAGCCCCGCAGCCAAAGCTGGCGGCAAGTCAAGCAGCTTTGTTAATCCAAATGCAACAAACGGCATGATCATATAACGTAAAACAATACCCCAAAATACATCTTTAGGCCGAGAAAAAATCAACTTAAAATCGTTCACTGATACAGTAAGCCCCATACTCAGCATAACTGCCATAATACAATAACCGACATATTTGGATAATGGCTTAAATGTTTCAGGAGTCACATAGGCGGCAATAACGCCCAAAATAATCCACAAAGAGAAAAACCTTGTAATGAATTTTACTATTTTTCCTAATTTTTCTATCATTTGCTTTGCTCCTTTTTGCTTTAATTCAAAATTTTTACCATCAACAGATTGATGTCTAACAGTCCAGTCTATTGGTCATGGACGACATCTCTATTTTTATTTATGATAAATTTATTGTAAGGAACCGACTCAGGAACTCAAAAATTATTTTATTAAACCTTGTTTCACCAAAGCTTCTTTAAGTGCTAACGCACCGAATCTAGGGCTGGACAAAACCACTTTACCGTATTTTTGATGAATATATTCTTCACAGTATGCCATAGAACCTTGCGCAAATAAAATAACATCAACTTGATCACAGATTTCGCCTGCATATTTCGTCATCAGTTCTTTGAATTGCTCTTGATCAAGGCCAAAACCTCCGTCAACTAAAACATCAAATAATTCCACATGCTTGTTCATTTCTCGTGCTACCCTCATAATAGTATTTTTTGTTGGAGTTAGCGTCGTTGATAATGTAGCCATAACACCGATACGAGCTCCCTCTTTTACCGCCTCTCGGCACATCTCCTCATCGATACGTACGATTGGAATACCAATATATTTCCCAATATCTTGTGCTGCATCAGCTACCTCTCCTACTGATGAGCAAATATTTAGAATCGCATCTGCACCATCACATGCTGCTTTCATAAACATACTAACAAGTCTAGCCGCTGGCGGTGCCGTAACATAGCCAACATCTCTAACTTCTGCAATAATCGAGGGATCCTGATCACTGATTATCTCAGTATCTTTTGGAAGTAGTTTTCGAACCTCCTTTTCTACTAACTCAATCAATTCTGGTGTAGTACCCGTATAAACCAAGGCTACTTTCATAAAAAACCCTCCTTTTGTATCATAGTATGTATTACATACTACATCCTATGTTTATTATTACACATCTTAATTTAAATGTAAATATGAATTTTTTGAATTTTGTAACTATTTAAATAGTATGAACTACTGATTGCATTAATTCCAGAATAAAATCGACAGTTAGCTAATCATTTTTATATTTTTCTTTAATACCTCATTAATAAGATAAATAATCCAGCAATAAACAAATAGAGCATGTACAATTCAAGTTATTCTTGAGTTTTGTACATGCTCTATTTGTTTATTGTAAAATACTATCTAACTACTTTTCTAAAAAAAACATTTATATTTATACCTATTTTATAACCAGCCCTCAGTCTACGCTTAGGCAATGGAATTGCAAAAAATAATAAATTAACAGTGATTATAGACAAAACTCTAATCACTGTTAATTTATTATAATCCATCTGTAAACACACTAAATGCGAATTATGCATACTATAATATTATGTAACACCAATATTTAAAAAGGAGGCTATTAATAGTATGTCTATAGATAAGACATCAAACACCAATGACACAAATAAAATAAATAGCCTAGAAACAAATGATATATTGCAAAATGACGATAAAAATACCATCGAACGCTATTGTGATAAATGTCATGAGTGTAATGATTATAATAATTTTCATAAATTCCCAACAACATGTTTTATGATCCCCGAACCAGGTGCTAAAGGTGCTACTGGTGCTACTGGACCAGCCGGTAGTCCTACCGGTGCAACTGGGCTTACTGGTGCTACCGGATTAACTGGAGCCACTGGATTAACTGGCGCTACTGGATTAACTGGCGCTACTGGACTAACTGGAGCCACTGGATTAACTGGCGCTACTGGATTAACTGGCGCTACTGGATTAACTGGAGCCACTGGATTAACTGGCGCTACTGGATTAACTGGCGCTACTGGATTAACTGGAGCCACTGGATTAACTGGCGCTACTGGATTAACTGGCGCCACTGGATTAACTGGCGCTACTGGAGGAATATTAAGTTTTGCAGATTTTTTTGCCTTGATGCCTTCTGATAATGAAGCAACAGTTGCGGTCGGCGCAGACGTAAGCTTTCCGCAAGATGGACCTACGAGTGGGGCTGCAATCGCCCGTACTGGGCCTAGCACATTTAACTTATCTGCAATTGGCACTTATCAGGTCCTGTTTCAGGTGAGTGTAACCGAAGCTGGACAACTGATTTTAACACTCGCTGGAGCTGACCTAGCCTATACGGTGGCAGGGCGAGCAACAGGTACTTCTCAAATAATTGGAATGGCTCTTGTGACGACAAGTACTTCTAATTCAATACTCACGGTCCGAAACCCTGCTGGCAATTCAACGGCATTGACCATTACTCCTCTTGCTGGAGGAACAAGGCCTGTTTCTGCACACCTTGTTATCATGCAAATTGCATAGAGAGAAATAAAAGTGTAACAAAGTATTGGTTCTTTTTATCTAGAGATATAACACCAAAAGCTCCAACTTATTTCAAAATCAGTTGGAGCTTTCGCTTTCCTATATATTTTTTGTCGTCTAGTCATGACCACCACTTCAAGTGGTGGTTTGATATTAGCCCTATAAGGGCGATTACTTGCTACGCCTAAAAGGCGGGTATCGCAAGCAGTGTTACCAGCAACCCCTTAAAGGGGCTCTTTTAGCTTT